>Ga0307516_10000039_pt1 | contig 146068 bp, 123 predicted proteins | sample 19_EM_MG_FD_203310 | JGI IMG/M metagenome (GOLD analysis project Ga0307516, IMG submission 203310) | Populus trichocarpa ectomycorrhiza microbial communities from riparian zone in the Pacific Northwest, United States - 19_EM | ecosystem: Host-associated > Plants > Roots > Unclassified... | reverse complement strand
TTGTTATTGTTGCTATTAGGATTAATAGTTTCTATCATTTCCTTTCCCAACTTAATTTTTTCTTTAGTTCCTTCGATTAATTCTCATTCCTTGTTTTCATAACCTTTTTTATCTAAAGTATTTTGTTTTATAAAAATTTTCCTCCACTAATTATGCGGAGGAGTTTGAATGTGGGCTTCAAATCGAGAATATTTTTAGCTTCTCCTATTAACTCATAGGCTCTTTTTATATTTTCACAACAGTAATTCATAACATTATTTTTTCTTTTTTCCTTCAAAGGAATTTTTTAAATTTAACATATTTTTTTTCGGTTTTTTTTATTTTGCTATTTGCTAAATTCACTAGTTTAGCACTAGGCAATTACTACTATATTTAAATTTTTAAGAATACTAGTAATTGTAGTAATTGACTTTAAATTTGCTTACTAGTTTCTATCGTTTTAGTTTTGCTTCTGACCATAAATTTTTTATTTTACATATAGATTTTACTCTATATATAATTTATTATATTATACAAAAAAAATTTTAGTAAATGATTTTTATTTTTTTTTTATGCTTTAAATAATTAGAAATAAGTTTATCGCAAACTACTCTCTATAAACTAAAAATCTTTCTTTTGGAATTTTTTTCAGTAAAGAGAATAAAAGAGCATTCCTACCGGAATAGCAAGGATTAGCATTAAAAGCGGTTCCCGACCTAATTCCGCAACACTTTCTAAAAGCTTTTGGCCATCTTTGTTATTTGCAAGAATTTTAAGAGATAAAGCAATTAAGCCCGAAATAGTTACTAAAATAATTCAATGGTAAAAATACATTGAAGCAATTACCAAAAAAATAATCAGCGGAACAATTAGCGCATTAATAAACAAAAAAACTAGACCAGAAAGTAAGGAAAAAGCTCCTGCTATTGAACCCGATAATAAAGTTGGTAAAGAAACTGCTAAAAGATTAGCAGTAAAAAGAGTTAGTCAAAAAGCTACTAGTTTTGCTCAAAATACTTCTTCTCGGCGAATAGGAGTAGCCAAAGTTAAAATATTTTGGTCATCAGCTTTTTTATTATTAACCAAGTAGCTAGTAATAGTCAAGGAAAGAAAAATAAATAAAAACGGAATAATACCTAATATAAGCCGTAAAACAGAAAAAATTCAGCAAGTCTTGGCAAGTTCCAGTATATTACTTTCGCTTTTTGCCTGAAAAATTTCTTTTCCGAATAATTCCGCCTTTCCTCCCCCCGTTCCTCAAAAAGCATCATTGTTTCCAAAAAGCAAAGGACCCAAACTGAAAAATAGACTAACGGCAATGAAAGCTCAAAAATATCAACTAGTAAATAATTTTCGTAAATAATAGCGAAAAGGTTTTTGAAAAATTTTTTTATTAAATTTATAGTGATTCATAAAGAATTGTTTTTTAAAATTGTTCTTGTTCTATTTTATATCTTCTTTTTTATAACTGAAATAATAAAGCGTCAAAAATATTGTTCCGGTCAGCAAACCTAAACCAAAAAAGATGCTTGGTTGAAAAAATCAGTTTTCCATTTTAATTAATTTAGGAAATCAAGAAACCGGAGTTAACTGGTAAAGCACTAATGCTCAAAAACTGGAAAAAAAAGTTATTATTCAAGTAAAAACTGTGCCAACTCATTTTTTTCAAGTAACCAAAAATAAATAAGGACACAAAAAAAGTCCAAAGAATGTTAAAGGAACTAAAATAGTGCTTCATAAAGTTAATAAACCCAAAGCACCCCAAGAAATATTGGCGCCAATTCATCAATAATAAATTAAAAAAGGTAAAGCAAAAGTTAATAAACAATAAACATAAAAAAAGGTTAAATTTGCCAAAATTTTGCCCAAAAATAATTCTGCGCGACTAATTGGACTAACCAAAGTTAAAACTGCCATTTCTTCACCAGTTTCTTTTGGTTTAAGGAAAAGAAAATCAATGATTCAATATAATAAATAATTACTAGCCAATCAACCACTAAGACTTCAAGTAGAAATATTATTAACTAATTTGAAAAAATCACTGGAATTAGTGGCTGGCCGGTGGCAAAAAAAATCCACTAAAAAACCATTAAAAGGCAAAGAAAAAAAACCATAAAAACTACTACTTTCAAGCATTTTTAAATTTTGTTGAAAGCTTCGTTTTTTTTTCAATTTTTCTTCATTAACTGAGGAATTAGTACTCAATTCAACTATTTCTTTTTCAGTATCGGCTATTAGCGCCAAAAGCACGGTTCTTTTTTGCTTGATTTCTTGACAATTAAGCCGCCATTGACAGAATTCCTTAAAAGTTAAATCATTAATTATTTTTGCTTGACCGTTAATAACAACTGTATTATCATTTCAGTGATTTTGATAAACCCTCACTTCTAAATTTTTGATTTCTCTAATGGTGTTTTCTTTGGAAAAAGTAAAGATAAAATAAGGAATAAGGAATCATCAAGTTAGCATTAAGGCGAGAATTACTCAAAAGCGTGGCGATTTGGTAAAAATTTTTTTTAGATTATATTGGTAAAACTTGAAAACTTGCATAACTATGATTAGAAAGCAAAGTTTCTTTTGGCACGCTCTTCTTTAACAAACAACTCTTCAAAAGCTTTTTCGATATTACCAGTATTTGCTCCATTATAAACAATTTCACCTTTTTTAATCATGACAATATCATCAGCTAATTTTTCCAAGTCCGAAATAATATGAGTAGAAAGCAAAATAGTTTTTCCTTCGTCACGAGCTTTTTGTAAATTTTCAAATAAAAGAGTTCTACCGATTGGATCTAAACCATTTTGCACTTCATCAAGTAGAAAAATTTTTACCTCATATAAAGTTAAAATAAAAATTTGTAGTGATTTTTTTCAACCAGTAGAAAGTTGTGAACATTTTTTATCAGCAAAGTCTTTTAGTGACGAAACAAAAAATTTCTTTTCAACTTTCTCACTTGGCACATCACGCATTTCCGCACAAAAATCAATATATTCTTTAACCCGCATTTCCGGAAATTTCGGTTCAGCCGGAACAAAACCAACATGTTCGTTAAAATAAGGATCAGTTCCGACTTTTCTTGATTCAATATGCATATTACCACTGTCAGGAATAACTAAATTCATTAAACAGCTCAAAGTAGTAGTTTTTCCGGCTCCATTAGGACCAATAAAGCCACAAATAGTTCCTTTGCGAACAGCAAAACTAACATTTTTTACTACTGCTTGACCATTATATCTTTTAGTTAAGTTTTTAATTTCGATAGTATTTTGGTTTGACATAATATTTTTATTTATTATTTAAGCGTTTTATTTTTTGGCTTGATGACGAGAACGAATAATATATTTGCTAGAAGAATTTTTTTTTCGGCGGGTTTTTTTCCCTAAGGTCTTATTTCCTCAAGGATCCATTGGTGATTTATGTCCAATTCCCGCTTTACCTTCTCCCCCGCCATGAGGATGGTCGACTGGATTCATTGCAGAACCACGGACAGTTGGTCTGATTCCTCGTCAACGATTACGACCGGCTTTACCAAGTTTGACAAGATTGTGTTCTTCATTACCTACTTTACCAATGGTAGCCCGACAAGTTGCTAAAATTTTTCGTAATTCTTTGGACTTTAATCTTACTAAAACATATTTACCGTTTTCCTCCCGACCAACTACTTGAGCACTAGTTCCGGCACTACGGATTAATTGACCACCTTTTTTTGGCTTTAATTCGACATTATGAATAAAAGTGCCATCAGGAATATAGCGTAAAGGTAAGTTATTTCCTGTTTCAATCGGTATTTTTTCATTTTCACCGCTTTGGATTTTAGTTCCGACTTTTAAACCAGTTGGATTAAGGATAAAAGTTTTGCTACCGTTATGATAACTAATTAAAGAAATAAAACAAGTGCGATATGGGTCATACTCAATGCTTTTTACTGTTCCTTCAATGCCATCTTGGGGATAACGCTTAAAATCAATCATTCTTCACTGTCTTTTGTGTCCAGCTCCTTGGTGGCGAACAGTAATTTTTCCTTGATTATTCCTACCAGCATTAGTTTTTAAAGTCTGAAAAAGTTTACGTGGATATTTAGTAGTAGTAGCAACTAATTGACTGTAATCAGTTAATAAAGTGTTTCGCTGAGCATTATTAGTAGGTCTTAATTTTTTCATTATTTATAAATTTATTTTACTTATTTTTTGTCCTAATAGTTTTAAATTTCTTTCTAGCGAGTCATTTACCTAAAAATAACCCCAATGTTAAGGATAAAATAAAAGTTCCTATAATTGACAAAATAAGTGTCGGTTGACTTACCATTTGGGTTAGTTGGTGTTCTTTATCTTTTAATTGCTTTTTTAATTCGGCTAATTTTTGTTTATCGGACTGATTATTAGAATTGTCATTATTAGTTTCTTCTCATTCAATAACGCTATTGATTCTTCTTGTGTCTTTTTGATTAACAACAGCTCCTCATTTCTTATTATCTTTATCATAAAATAATCATTTGTTAGGACGACCAATTGACCTTGCTAAATCAACTTGAAAAACACGAGAAGACGCCTCTTCTCAATCAGAGCAAAACTGGCGATATTTTTTTTCTACCGTTTTTCTTCAACATTCAAGACAATAGTTTTTTATTCCTGATTCCTCTTCCACTATATCCGCAACAAGGGATTTTATAGCCAACACTTTTCCGTTTTTCTTTCAATTATTACTAATTTCTCCGATAAATTTTTTATTCTCGATATCCCAAGTTATTTGATCTTGGCAGTTATTACAAGTTATTATGAACATTTTAAATATTGATTATTATAACTTATTTTACAAAAACGAAAGATAATTTGTGTTAAATTTTAATATTGATGAAGTGTTTTTCTTGGGCTTGTTGTGAATGCTCAGAACCACGATAAACAAAAAGTCTCTTTAATTGTTTACTTCCTAACTTATTATGTGGCATCATACCCTTAATAACTCTTTGGGTTAATTCTACTGGATATTCTTCCAACATGGTTCGCGTAGACCTTTTCCTCATTCCACCGGGATAACCAGAATAGTTATAATAATGTTTTTTGTCTAAATTACCAGTTATATTAACTTTTTCGGTATTGGTTAAAATTACACAATCTCCCATGTCAGCATTAGCAAGAAAATTTCTTTTATTTTTTCCACGTAAAATTGCTACTACCAAAGGAGCGATACGCCCTAACGTTTTATCTGTTAAGTCTAAGAAATATCATTTTTTAGTAGAAAAAGCAAGAGAAGAAGTAATATTTTTTTTCTCAGTGGATTTTTCATTTTTTATTTCCATATATACTATATTTAAACTTTTTTGTTGTTGAAATTATATTATACAAAAAAATTTAGGGAAAAGAAAATCTTTTTGGTGAATGATTTTTTCTTTTTTAGATTAAGTATTTTATCTTCTTCAATCTCTATTAATTTATATATTTAATGGTTTTTACTTTATCATCTATTTTTATAATAAGAACAATAAATATTTTAATATGAATTTTAAAAAATTAAATTTATCGCCCGAAACCGAAAAAAACTTAGAAGCTTGTGGTTATAAAGCACCAACTAGTATTCAAGAAAAAGTAATTCCTCTTATCTTTGCCGGAAAAGATATCATTGGACAATCACAAACCGGAACTGGTAAAACAGCCGCTTTTATTATCCCCGCTTTAGAAAAATTAACTGCCATTTCCAAACCGCAAGTTTTAGTTTTGGCTCCAACTCGTGAGTTAGCTCTCCAAGTAAGTGAAGAAACCAAAAAATTATCTCAACATACCAACTTACGAACTTTAGCAATTTATGGTGGAGATGACATTGAAAAGCAGTTAAGAAAATTGCGAGAAGGCGTCGATATTATTGTTGGAACTCCCGGAAGAATTGCTGACCATTTTAAAAGAAAAAGTTTACAAGTTAGTGGATTGAAAATTTTAATTTTAGACGAAGCTGATGAAATGATTAATAAGGGCTTCCTAGAAGAAATTGAAAAAATAATTAAACAACTTCCTCAAGAGCGTCAAACTTTGCTTTTTTCTGCTACTATTTCTCCGCAAATAGAGGATTTTTCCCAAAAATACTTAAAAAGTCCCGTACGAGTTGTTGCTGAAAAAAAAACTCTACAAGAAGGAATTATTGAACAATATTATCTAAAAATTCCTTCGTTTCAAAAAGGTCATGTTCTAGCAAATTTTTTACATTTTAATAAACCAGATTTAACTATTATTTTTACCAATACAAAAAAAAAAGTTGACGAATTGAAAGAAATTTTAACTAGAGAAAAATTTCTCGTTAGCCATATTCATGGTGATTTATCCCAAGTACAAAGAACAAGAATTTTCAATCAATTTCGTAGCAAAAAAATTCCTCTATTAATAGCCACTGACGTAGCAGCTCGTGGTTTAGATATTAGTGGTATTTCTTATGTTATTAATTATGACTTTCCACAAACTTCTGAATATTATACTCATCGAATTGGTCGAACTGGGCGAGCCGGAGCTAGTGGTAAAGCAATAACTTTTATTAGTTCACAAAAAGAAGAATGACAATTAATGAATATCATCAAACAGACTGGCAGCAAAATAGAACTATTTAACTTACCTTCTAAGGAAGAAATTTATCAGAAGAAAATGGACGAATTAATAAAAGAGATAAATGATTTTATTGAGACAAAAAAAGAAGAAAAAGAAACTAACGAGCTTAATGATTTAGTGAAAAAACATGGTGAAAAAGTTGTTCTTAACTCTTTATTTGCTTTGTTATTAAAGCCAAAAATAAAATTTTTAAAAGAACGAAGCGAACCAGAGCCAAAAAAGTTTGAAAATTCTTATAATAGGTCAAGGACTTTTCATAGGAAAAAAAATACTACAACGAGATGAACCAGGTCCAGAGAACGGTAAATCAACAAATTTTTGAATTTGATTTTCAAGGAAAAAAATTAATCTTCGAAATTGACCAACTAACAAGTCGGGGAGAAAAATCTATCCTTTGTCGCTATGGCGACACCACTGTATTAACCGTTCTTTGCTCCAATTCTTTAACTGCTGATAATTTTGTTAATTTTCTTCCTTTGACCGTATTTTTTGAGGAAAAGTTTTATGCCGTTGGCAAAATTCCTGGTAGTTTTAGTCGTCGCGAAGGAAAGCCAAGTTATGAATCAGTAATCATTGCTCGCTTAATTGACCGTTCTTTGCGTGGTTTATTCCCGCAAAAATTACCAAAAGAAATCCAAATTACTAATAATGTGCTTTCGGTTGATCCAGAATGCGACCCGCGCTTGGTTGCTTGTTGAAATTCAGCGTTGGCAGCTTTTCTTTGTCCTGACTTACATTTTGATGTTCCTTTGGCTACTGTTATCATTACACAACTTGAAAAAGGAAAATTTATCTTTAATCCTACTAATGACCAATTAACTAATTCTTTATGTGAAATAATTGTTAGCGTTACTGAAGCAGAAAAAATTGTCATGTTAGAATTAAGCGCACAAGAAATTAGTGAAGAAGAATTAATTAATGCTTTACAAAAAGCACAAGCGCAAATCAAAATTTTAACTGGCTTTTTTAAGCATATTCACCAAACACTTGATATAACAAAAAACCAAGAAGAACAAACACAAGTTTTAAACATGACTAATTTTTCTTCCGAAGAAGAAATTTTTATCAAAGAAAAAATAAATAATTACTTAATAAAAACTTTAAGTGGAAAAGATTTTTGATTAGAAAAGGAAAAAAAATTAAAAGAAATTTGTCCACAAGTAGTTCGAGATTGCTTTAAAAAAAACCTTGTTGCTTCATTGGAAATTATTCGTAAGTTTGTTGAATTAACCTATGAAAAGTTATTAAAAGAAAAAATGTATCAAGGTTGAAAAGAAAAAAACCAGCGCCTTGATGGTCGTGGTAGCGAAGATATTCGTCCTTTAAATATTCAGATTGATTATTTGCCTAATGTTCATGGCAGTGCATTATTTGCCCGTGGTGAAACCAAAGTTCTTTCGGTAATTACCTTAGGAAAAAGAAGTGAAAAACAATTGATTGATAGCATTTTTACCCAATCTTATAAGTATTTTTTACATCACTATAATTTTCCCGCTTTTGCCGTCAATGAAATTAGCAATTTCAAAAGTACTTCTCGTCGGGAAATTGGTCATGGACAATTAGTTGAAAAAACTTTTCGTTATTTGTTGCCATCACCAGAAATTTTTCCTTATACTATTAGGGTAGTTTCTGAAGTTTTTAGTTCAGATGGTTCTTCTTCCCAAGCTTCGATTTGTGCTACCTCATTAGTGTTAATGTTAGCAGGAGTCCCTGGAAACAAAATGGTTGCTGGAATTGCCTTAGGTTTATTAGATGAACAAATTTTAATTGATATTAATGGTTTAGAAGATGCCTTAGGAGAAATGGATTTCAAAATTGCTGGAACTGAAAAAGGAATTTGTTCTTTACAATTAGATGTAAAAAATCACGGTATTTCTTTTGATATCTTTAAAAAAAGTTTAGAAAAAGGAAAAAAAGCTCGCTTATTTATTTTACAAGAAATGAAAAAGTATATTTCTCAACCTCGTTCACATTTGCCTACCAAAGCAATTAAATACAAAAATTTTTATGTTGGCGAAGAAAAGTTGAGTATCATCGTTGGTCGTGGAGGAAAAACTATTAATAATTTAATTCAAGAAACTGGCATAGTAATTGACTTACAACCTAATGGTTATGTTTTAATGTATCACCAAGAAGCAAAACAATTAGAAAAAGCTTGAAAACTTATTCAAGAATTACTTAGAAAAAGCGCAAAATATTAAAACTTTTTGGTAAGTTTCCAAACCTTAGAAATTATTATTACTGGCTTTTGACTGAGCAATTGCTATGCTAAAAATTTATTTAGATTAATATTAAACAAACATGCATAAAAATTTTATATGTTCAAAACTTTAAATCAAATTAGACAAAATTGGTTGGAGTTTTTTCAGCAAAAAGGTTATTATTTAATTCCTGCTGTTTCACTTATTCCTGATAATGACCCTTCGCTGTTATGAATTAATTCAGGAGTAGCAACTTTAAAAGAATATTTTGATAATCCTTCTTTAGCGCCGGCTCGTAATTTAGTTAACTGTCAAAGAGTAATTCGAATTGGTGATTTAAGTAATATTAATCAAAATGCTTATCATCAAACCCTTTTTGAAATGTTAGGCGTTTTTTCAATTGGTGGTAATTTTAAAAAGGAAACTATACCGTTTTTTTGGGAATTTTTTACTTCACCACAATGATTAGGTCTAGATAAACAAAGGCTGTTTATTACTGTTTACGAACAAGACCAAAATACTTATCAACTTTGAAGTAAACAAAAAGACATTATTACTGAACAAATTCTTTATGGTAGTAAAGAAACTAATTTTTGGGATATGGGTGATGGTCCTTGTGGCCCTAATACTGAAATTTATTATGATTTTCAAACTAATAAAGAACTGGTGAAAAATGCCAACGATTTAGACAATAAAAGGTTTTTAGAAATTTGTAATATTGTTTTCTCTGAATTTTATCACAAAGGCGAAGAATATTTGCCTCTAAAAGAAAAATGTGTTGATGTCGGTGCTGGCTTAGAAAGAATAACCATGGTGCTTCAAGAAAAAACCAATACCTTTCAAATTGACCTTTGAGAAACGATAATTAAATTAATTGAAAAAAGTAATACAGTTCAATAACTTCAAAAATTAAGATATAAAAAAAGTTATGAAAAAAAGGCAAATATTAATTATAACGGTCGCTTTGCTCATTTTGACATTAATAGGAGTGATAATCTTTTCTTTTTCTAAAAATGATACTGAAAAAACTTCTAATGAACAGTTGGTAGGTAATAGTAACAATCCTACTCCTGAAAAGCCATCTAACCCAAATAACCAAGAAAATAACAAGAAACGAAAATTATTTCAACAAATAAAAGAAAAGTTGAACTCACCTGAATATGTCGCGGTCGCAAATGACGAAAATATTATTAATGATTTTTCAGAAGGTAATATCTTTTTCACCGAACCTGGTTCAGAAACCAAAGGCGGTATTTACGAAATTTGCCCAAAAATTCACAAAATTGCTAACTGTTCTGACGATTTTGAGCCTAACGACCTCGCCGAATTAAAAGAACTAATTGAGAGGCGTAATGAAATAAAGGAATTAAATTACCAAAAGCAACATAAAAAATTCCTTCAAAAAATTGAAGAACTAGGGTTATTTTACATTGATGGCAAAAGTTATAGTTGAGACAATGAAGGTAGAAAGTGAGTGAATTTTCGAACATGGAAAGAAAGAGATGCGTATATTAATATTTCTGTTTATCATCCTTATTTAATGGACTTTTCTTTCAAAGCGGGAGTTTACCGAATTGAGACTAACGTACCATTAGAAAAAAAAGAGCATGATTGTAAATGTTCTGAATGTCAAATTAAAAATCCTTATTTTTGGGAAAGTTATATAATGCCTAGCGACCAAATTACTATTAAGCCTTATCCTAATTTTTCTTTTTAAATGTTTCGTTATTTAGTAAGCGTTGCTTATGATGGTAGTGATTTTGCTGGTTGGGCTAAACAACCCAAGGAATTTACTGTCCAAGGTTATATTGAAAAAACTTTATCTAAAACTTTTCAGACTGAAATTACCATTTTAGCTAGTAGCCGTACTGATAAAGGCGTTCATGCCCTAGACCAGAAATTTACTTTTTCTTTAACTTTTCTTTTACCTTTAAAAAAAATTCAAACTATTCTTCAAAAAGCTTTACAAGACTTTATTTTAGTAAAAAAAGTTCAAAAAGTAGCCAATAGTTTTCACCCCTTAAAAAATGTGATTAGCAAAGAATATCGCTATTTTATCAGTACCAATTCTTATGATATTTTTGCCAAGAAATATTGTTGAGAATATAATAACCCCTTACAAGTTAGTAAACTTAATAATATCTTAAAAATTTTTCAAGGTCAACATGATTTTTTTAATTTTGCTTACTGTCGGCAAAGAAATAAGGCAAAGACACTTACTATCCGCACCATTGATTATATTAAAGCTAAAAAAGAAAAAGAATTAGTAGTGATTAAAATTAAAAGTCATGGTTTTTTACGTTACCAAATCCGAGCAATAATTGGTGAAGTAATTAATTGTTATCAAGGTAAACAAATTATTAAGGATTTACAAACTAAATTAACCAATTTTTCCCAACTTAACTATAAATATCGCAGTATTGCACCAACTGCTGGTTTATATCTTTGGAAAATAAAATATAGGTAATTGTTAGTTAATATTTTTTTATTTAACTTTACTTTTGAAAATTTCTAGTTTTCACTGTTTACTGAATTTTAGCTTAAAACAAAGAATAAAAGCGTGTTATTTAATTAAAATTATAGAAAAGAAGTAAAGTAATGATTGAGAGAATAGAAAGAAAAATCGAAAAATTAAAAAACCAATTAAAACAAGCCGGAGGAAGTAGTAGTTGAGGAAGTCAAAGAAAAGAATTTTTGTCTCAACAGATTTTACTTTGCCAAAGTTTACTGGTTGCTTATAAAAAAGTCGAATTACCAAAAAAATCTTTAGATGAAGTTAAAAAAATTCTTGATCAACAATGCGAGTTTGAAAGCTTAAAAAAAGTCGTTTTAGAAGAAATACAAATTAATTCTTTCTTAACAAATCATTCTAGCGAAAAGAACTTTCCCACTTTACTTTTAATCGGTCCGTCCGGAACTGGCAAAACTAGTTTTTGTAAAATTTTAGCTCAAGCCTTGAATAAACCTTTTCTTTCTTTAGCCTTAGGCGGTGAAAGTAAATCTTCAATCTTATTAGGTACTTCACCAGAAGCTCCTCGTTCCGAGGAAGGAAAAATAGTTAAGTTTTTAGCAGAAACAAAAAGAAATGATCCAGTGATTTTGCTTGATGAAATCGATAAAACTTTCCTTCACGAATCTTTAATTCACATCCTTGATCCAACTCAAAACCAAAATATTTATGATCGTTGTTTAGACCTAGAATTAGATTTTTCCAAAATTATTTTTATTGCTACTGCCAATGAGTTAAAAAAAATACCTATTTCTCTTCGCTCACGAATGACGGTTATTGAACTAAAAAAAATATTCCCAAGAAGAAAAAAAACAGATTGCTCGCAATATTATTCAACAATGGTTTAAGAATAATAGTTTTAATGATAATTGGCTAGAAATTGATGATGAAGCTCTAGAGACAGTAATTAATAAAACCCAAGAAAAAGGCGTGCGTCAACTAAAAGCACTTTTAGAAAATAATATCTTTCGTTATTGTTTGTTAGAGTGAGCTGAAAGAGAAGCAAAAGGAGAAACAACAAATAAAATCATTATTACTACTGATTTAGTAAATCAAATAATTCCGCAAAAACTATCTAATGTTGATGAAGATATTGACCAAAAAAACCACCGAGAGCAACCAGACAATCTACAAAAAGAATTAAAAATTTTTCAAAAACTTCGTCAATTGGAAAAGAAATATGCTGAAATGAACAATCTACTGAGCAAAGAAAGACAAAGTTTACAATCAAATGATAAATTTAATTGGAATAGCAAAAAAAATCCTTGGCTTATTTTTTCAATTATTATATTAATTTTTAGTAGTGTTTTAATAATAAGCATAAGAAACAATTGGCAAACAAAAGCAAAAAATAAAAAATAAACAAAATAATATGAAAGTTAATATGAATAAAAAGAAAGAGTATTAGGAATAGTTAGGAGAGTTTTTCTTTCTTTGCTAATTTTCCTAGTGCTTTTTTCATTATTTCCAATTGCACCTAGTGAATTATTTTTAGCAACTATTGAACTTTTTGATAAAACTTTTTCTCGAATTATAAGAAAAATATGCTATATGAGTAATTTGCGTTATTTATTTCCTTTTTTTCAGAAACGAAAAAACTTTGTTTATCTTGATAGCGCCGGAACTTCTTTAAAACCACAACTGCTTATTGACGCAATTGTTGACTACTATCAAAATTATTCGATTAACACTCATAGTAGCAATAGTCCTTTTTTTCTTACCACGCAAAGAAAAATAAATGAAGCCCGAGAATTGATTGCTCAATGAATTAAAGCTAGTAGTTCAGAAGAAATAATTTTTTTACCTTCCAGCACCTACGCTCTTAATATTTTAGCTTTATCTTTAGAAAATTTTGTGGAAAAAGATGACCAAATTGCCCTTTCTTATTTGGAACACAGTTCTAATTTTTATCCTTGGCAAGCCTTGGCCAAAAAGAAAAAAACCAAAATTATTTTTTTGCCTCTAAAAGAAGATTTAGTTATTGACAACCAAAAATTATCTGCTTATATAACTTCACGAACAAAAATAGTAGCACTTACTCATTTAACTAACAATTTAGGAATAATTAATCCAATTGCCAAAATAGCTAAAAAAATAAAAAAAATAAACCCAAGATGCTTAATTATTGTTGATGCTGCTCAAAGTATAGCACACTTACCAATTAATGTTCAAGAATGAAATATTGATGCTTTAATTTTTTCTGGTCATAAGGTTTATGGCCCAACGGGAATAGGAATTTTATGATTAAAAGCAGATTTAGGAAGAAAACTACCTGATTTATTATGAGGAGGCGGCAAAGAATTTGGAATTAATCAAGTAACAAAAAAACTTACTAATTTTTCTTTGTCACAAAAGTTTGAAGTTGGCACCTTACCTTTGGCACAAATTTTTGGTTTGCGAGCAGTTTTTGAATGATTAAGCAATTTCGACCGCAATAAAATTAAAAAACAAGAAAAAGAGTTATGAAATTATGCTTGCCAAGAATTAGAAACTTTAGCAGGAATAACTATTTATAATCAAAATTTTTCCCAAGTAAGCAATATTATTCTTTGCAATTTTAAGCAATATCATGCTCACGATATAGTTGATTATCTAAGCCGAAATAATATTTTTGTCAGAGCGGGAAATTTTTGTTCTCCTTTTTTAAAGAAATTAATAGGAACCGAATCGGCTTTAAGAATTTCTTTGACTTTTTATAATAATAAAAATGATATCGATAGGCTAGTTTTTCTTTTAAAAAAACTTAGTAAAAAACCTGAACTTATAATTTAAAAGATTGCTGAGTTTATTAAATTTTATTAGCATAAATAAAAGAAAGCAAAAAGATAAAAATTAAGTTTAACTTAATTAGCAAAAATAATTTTATAACAACGTATACAAAATCCTTCTCTTAAATCTTGATAATTTTGGCAACGTTGACAAGATTCATTAACATTTTTTTCTACCTTAAAAAAATAATTTTCACTTTCTTTCCATTCATTATCTTTTTTGGTTTTTTCAATAGTAACAAAAGCCACTCCTAGTCATTTTGCTAAGTCAAAAGCGGTAATTTTTTCTAACCCTTTTTCTGATTTAGGATAAATAAATAAATTTGCTTGTCTATTATTAGTAATAATTTTATCTTGGCGAGTTTTTTCCAAAAATTTTAAGACTTCTTGGCGAAAAGGAAGAAAAATTTTTTCAATTGCTTCATTATCTTTTTTGATTTCTTGGGTAAAGTTTGGTAAAGAAACTATCGGTAAAAGATGAACGCTAGCAAAGCTACCTAAACCAAAATTAAACGGCAAATATTGATAGATTTCTTCGGCTAAGTGGGGAAGTAAAGGTGAAATAATTTTTAATAAACTGTGAAGCAAATGGCAAAAAGTGGTGATGATTTGTTGGCGACGCTGGCTATTTTGTTCATCACAATAAAGGCTGTCTTTGACTGTTTCTAAATAAAAGGAACTTAAATCATCAATACAAAAGCGTAATAAAGCAACATAAATTGCATTAAAATTAAAAATTAAATATTTATCTTTGCTAGTTAAGAGCAAATTTTCTAAGCGTTCTAAAACATAGTAATCTAACTTATCCAAATCCTTTTTTAAGCTTTGTTCAGAATTTATACTAATTGGAAGATGACTTAAATTAGCTAAAAGAAAACGTAAAGTATTACGAATTTTTTGATAATTTTCTTGAACATTTTCTAAAATAGCAATGCTAACTTTTATTTCTTTAGTAAAATCAGAACTAATTACCCATAGACGTAGTACATCCGATCCGAATTTTTCCAAAAGCTTTTCTGAATCAATTACATTACCTAGCGATTTAGACATTTTTTGCCCCTTTTCGTCGACCACAAAGCCGTGCGAGAGCACTTGTTGATAAGGAGGTTGATTAGCTAGAATAACCGAAGTAATTAAGGAAGAATTAAATCAGCCACGAAATTGGTCTTGCCCTTCGACATAAAGAGTTACTGGTCAGATTTTTTTATTTTTTTTCACGATTTAAAAAAATGAAGTCAATTTTTACTTTTTCATCATTAATAATCGTGTCCAAAATTTTATTTAAATGTTTTTTTTGACTTTTTATTGATTTATCTAGTTCTAAAACTCCAACTTTGCTGTTTCATTCTTGATCTTCCTCCAAAAACTTTTCTATATTTAAATTTCTTGGATAGTTTTTTGTTGAATTATGATAAAGTAAGGAAATTTCTTCTTGTTTTAGTTGAGGAAATTTTGGAATTAAAATAGTTTCTCACTTTTTTGCTAAACTACCACCTTGCCCTCCAGCAGAAATATAATCTAAAATACCTCAATGCTTTAAGAATCTAAAAAAACAAGAAACAAATGCGCTTTCTCTAATGCTATAGTTTTCTTTTCTTAATATCACGCTATTATAGTTTATAATTCAATTTCCTTTTGGTTCATTGAAAAGAACACATTTACCAACTGTTCCTGTTGATGAAATTAAAATATCACCTGGCTTGAGAAATGATAATTTTTTTGAAGTTCCTAAATACTCAAGTTTTTTAATTGTTCCAAATTCCGAAAAATTAGTTGCTTTTATTAAGATATAAAAATTATTTTTAAACTCATTAGAATAGATACTTTTCCCAATTTGGTATACTGCCAAACTTTCTCCTCTTTTTATTTTAAATCCTCACTTTTCAATTGATTCAGCACCTGCGATATAATTAGAAATTAAAAATTGTTTTTGTTTATAATCACAACAATGATAATTTGCATCAAATCTCAAGTTTGAAAGCAATTCATTAAATTTTAGATTTTCGTTTCTAGACTCATTTCCTTGTTGGTTTTTTAAAAGTTCTTGTTCAACTAAGTCAAAAATTAACTGATTTTTTTTTCTAATTTCTTTTTCTTTTTGAATTATTGATCTAGTTAATAGTTCAACATATTTTATAACTTCGTCAGCATTTTTTTGATTAGAAAAAGGAATTTTACAGTTCAAAAACAAAGTTTTGGCATGGCGAATAGTTGAACCTTTTGGTACCAAAAGGTCTAGTTGTTCTCGAAAATAACGGTGTTTCAGGAAGGCAAAAAGATAGAATTTATTTTTGGTTATTGGTAATTTATATAAAGCTCCCGATATAGTAAAGTTGGGATAATTTTTGTCTAAGATTACTATTTCACCAATATTAGAGTCTTTAGAAATTATCAAATCGCCCTCTTTCAAATTAAAATTTTTAAAGACTTGTGGACGAATTGTAATTACTGCTTCACTACTCATTAGTGGTAAAAAATAATCTTCTTGTAACGCTTTTGCTCTAATAAAATAATAATTTGATTTGTAAACATAATTTGCGGATCCAACTTCGTTTCCTTTATCAGAAAATTCTAATTTTCTATCAAGAAAATTCTTGACTGGTATTATATTCTTGTTTGGAATATTTAAAACACTTAATTGGCTAGGAGTCAAATTGTATTTAAACTTTACAACTTCTTTATATTTAGTACTATTCATATTATTTCTTCACAATAAATAAATCTTGTAGCTGTTTTTCTTGTCCTAAACATCATTGCCTAAACTCTTCAATAGTTTTGGTAAACTCTTCATCGAGCAATGGTTTTCCTTCTTCATCTTGTTCTATTTCAAAAGTTTGTTCATTAATTTTATAAATAGGGTTAAAAAATTTCACCCTTTTTGTTGTTCTTATTTCATAACCAACTTTTTTAATATCTTTTGTAAAAATACTATAATTTTCTTCTTGAACTTCTTTTAACCTACTAGATTCTGGTTTGTAGGCAATAACGATAGTTGTGTTTACACCAGAATCTGCAAATACATTAGCCGGCAAATCAAAAAGAGCAACTATTCTCATTCTTTTTACTAATCACTTGCGAGCATTCTTTCATGTATCAATAGAAGCAATGGAATTTGATAAGACAATACCCATTCTGCCATTTTCTTCTAAAGTGCGATAAGCGTTTTCTAAAAAAACAATCCCAAGATCAATTCAATTTCCACTTCTTGCTTCGTGTCATAATTCGTACATTTCAATAATCTCCTTATCTTTTAGTGTCCTTGGCTCATATTTTCTATCTCTGCCAAATGGAGGATTAGTTAAAACAACATCAAATTTTTTAAGTTTGGTTTGATCTTTTCAATTATCTCAGTTACCTTTTTTGTGTAATTTAGGTTTCAACTCTATTGGTTTACCTAAGCTATCAAATTTTCAAGTAATTGATCCTTTGTCAGGCTTATGTGCTAAAATAGCATTCCCGTCGCCATTTAAGAGCATATTTAATTGAGCAAGCATAATCATTTGTTCATCATTGTCTAAACCATAAATATTCTTGTCTTCTAGTTTACTTTGTGAATTAACATAAGAGACAGAAAGAAAGTCAGCAATTCCCACTGTTGGATCGATAATTTTCTCATTGTTGCGTGGGTTTACAATTTTCACTAAAAAATCAATTATAGGAATTGGTGTTATAAATTGACCTTTTTCAGTTTTGGAAAATTCACTTGCAAATTTATAAAAAACGATTTGATATAGATCAGTTTTATGCGAATTCACAAAACTGTAGTCTTGAAATTGCTCAACTACTTCACTGACAATTCTAATATGTGAAGGCTTTTTTCAAGTTATGGTTTCTGTGTCTTCTTTACTTAAAATATGATGATAGTCGTTTGAAGCTTCTTTATAAATTTTTTTTATTCTATTGATAAATCCTTGTACTGTTTCATTATTTAAATCTATTGAGTTTTTTTCCTCTTTAGTTATGTAAAATAGCAGACTTTTTCTTTCAGGTTCAGTTTTATAGAATTCCAAATTTTTTTTGGTTCTTTGGCTTCTCTTTTCGTCAAAAATTTTTAAGGCTAAAATTTGAATAAGTATTTCATATCCTCTTTGACTTTTCATGCTAACTTTATCCATAACTCTCAAAATTTGTGAAATTCCGTCGCTAAGCTGTTTGTTATGAACTCCAGTAATAATATCCAAGTCATCAATAGTTCTTTGACTTCTATCAACGGCTTCCTTTGTGGCTCACATTTGTAATTTATCAAAACGAGGAATTTTTACATAGGCATCAGTTAAGTCAAGGCACAAGTCTTTGATTCCACTTTCATCACCCTTAAGGTTATAAGATTCATCAAATCTTAAACAGCTTCCGTTTTTTTTTTGAAATAAATATAATCTTTCTTTTGCGTAAATAATGCCTAAACAAAAATTACTTTCTGACTCTTTTAAAGCTGGCTTTAGTTGTTGACTGTATATAATTTCAATACTTTTTAATTCTTCTTTTTTGAATTCAATTACTCCTATCAAATGTTTTCTCAATCATTCAAGGGATTCTTGGTCTTTATTGTTATGAAATTTTTTGTAGTAATCAAATCATTTTGAATCGTCAAAAATGACCCCATCTAACTTTATTGGTGCTGAATTTTTGTTGCCTTTAGGAAAATAAATTTCGCACCCAATATAGTCTTTTGGATAAAGTCCGGAATGAACTAATGAATAAAAAAATTGTCACTTGTAATATCTTTCATTAGGTTTTCCGTCCTTATCTTTTATAAGATCGGAATTACTAGGCTTTAAATGAGTAGGAATAAATGATGCAAATTTTTTCTGAGAAGAATATTTGCTATCAAATTCCTGCTTTTTTTGCAAAAAAAGGTTTTTTATATATTTTTGTTCCATTTGTGATTAACAAAAAACTTGTTATTAATTTATTTTTACATAAACTGTCTTTATCTATATTATTATTTTCTCATAATACACCAATGAGAAACTCCACTATCAAATCAAACATCCATGGTATCTTGACCTAAAATAGTTTCTTTATTTATTAAATCTGGAAATTTTTCTCGTAAAAGCAGCAGAGCACTACCATCAAATCAGCAATCAGAACCATTTTTGACCACCAATTCTGCAATATAATCAATAATTAAAGGATTTAATATTGGCTTATCATCTTGGGGACTACGTTGATACAAAATAGGAAGAGGAACTCCTCATTTCCTTTGCCGAGAAAGACATCAATCATTTCGAGCTTCTATTATAGACTTCATTTTATCTTGTGTCCAAGTTGGAAATCACCGAACTTTTTCAATATTTTCTATAACTTCTTTTTTTATCTTTTCTATTTTAATAAATCATTGTTTAGTTAAACGATAAACTAAGGGACTTTTATCTCTTCAATCATGCGGATAACTATGATTAATTATTACCTTTTTTACTATTATATTTTTTTGTTCTAAATCACTAATAACATAATCATTAATTTCAGAATAATGTTTTCCAACAAATTGAGGAATTTTTATTAATTCATTAAAAAAACCATTAGTTTCCATGGGACAATCAATTTCTAATTTTTCTCTCTGAGCTACCATAAAATCTTCCGCACCAAAAGCCGGAGCTAAATGAACCAATCCCGTTCCTTCGCTTTCTTCAATAAAATCACTGCCATCGACAATATAGCCTTTAATATTTTGTTGATAAGGAATAAAATAAGTTAGTCCTAACAATTTTTCTCCCAAAAATACTTCTTTAGCTTTTACTTTTTCTCCACTTCACTTTTCTAACAGAGAAATTTGATTTTCCGAGATTATTAGATATTCATTATCATAGTTAACTAAGGCATAAGAAACCGATTTTTTGACTGCTACTAGACGATTAGCTGGAATAGTTCACGGTTGCGTAGTTCAAACTAATAAACTAATATTTCGCTGACCCAAAAAAACTGGATTTTCTACTAACTTAATTTTAAAATAAAGAGAAGTATCTTTTTTTGGTAAATATTCTATTTCATCTTCGGCTAAGGCTGTTTCGTGTCCACACGATCAATGAATTGGTCGAAAACCTTGATAAATTAAATCTTTTCTTACTAAATCACCAAAGATTCTTATTTGTTCCGCTTCGTATTCTTTATCCAAAGTTAAATAAAATTTTTCATAATCAGTAAATAAACCTAATTTTTTTAGTTGTTCACGTTGGATTTTACTTTGTTCCAAAGCAAATTGTCGACAAGCTAAACGTAAATTTTGTTCTTTATTCTGCATAGTTTGTAAAACTTTGTGCTCGATTGGTAAGCCATGAGTATCTCAACCTAGCAAAAAAGGAGTATAGTTGCCTTGACTGGCGTGAAAACGCACGATTATATCTTTAATAATGTGGTTTAGAACATGACCTAAGTGAATTTTACCATTGGCAAAAACAGGACCATCATGAAGAATAAAAGCAGGATTATTTTTATTTTTTTCCAATAATTGTTGATAAACTTGTTTTTCTTCTCATAATTCTCTAATTTTTTTCTCTGTTTCCATAGGATGAAAATTTTTTATAGGAAAAGTTGTTTTAGGTAGTAAAAGTGTATCTTTGAACTTCTTGTTATCCATTAAATAATTTTTTATCAAACTTACTCAAATCTTTATTTTAAATTTTTTCTGAAAGGAACAAATAAGTTAAAAATTAACTTAAATTATTAACTATCCTGTATAATAAATGTTATCGAATTATTTCTCAGGGAAAAGAAAAAAATTCGTAATTGTTATCCTAGTTTTCCCCTGAAAAATATTTCTCGTAAATCTTTAACATTTTCCGCAAAGTGAACTTGTAATTTTTCTTTAACCTCGGAGTCAACTACTTGTTGATAATTTTCCGCTAGTACTCATTTTTCTTCAGAATATATTTTTTTATGGTCATCATCGGTTCCAATTAATTTGCTTGGTCGAAATTCTAACAAAAGATTGGGTGACGATTGATATTTAGAAAGCACCAAATTATTAATTCCTTTTTCAGCACAAGCAAACGCTTTTTCTTTTAAACGTTTAATAGGCAAAATAGTTCCTTTGGCTAGTTTGATTTCTCGGTCGTTAATTTTCTGCTTCTTATTTTTGTTGGATGCTAATAAAGCACCTGTACTTGTAACCTGGTTAGAAATTGGTTTTTCGTATAAAGCACTTAATAAAGCTAAATAAAAACTACTACCACCTGATTTTCCACCAATTCTTCCATAAGCAATTGTTTCTTCTTTACCAAATCTTTTTGCTCCGATTGGATGAAATATAAATATTTCTCGTTGTTTTAAGTTAATATCTTTTTCATCACAGAACAAATTGATTATCCTTTGGAAGTATTTTTTAGTTTTATTACCACTATTCGGCATCATCGGTAAATCATTTAGCAGTTTAGAATCAATGTTAATTGTTGGTCCACCACTACCAGAAATTTTCCGCACGATAACTACTAAATCACAAACCGTGCCTATATAATCAGCTCTTTTTCAGTCTAAAAGAACCAATAAACTGTTTATTACTCCTATTCTTTGTTTAGTTTTTAAATCAGGAATTTCTTGGTCAGCAAGTTTTCAATCTCAAAGTTGGTTAATATCTTCTCAGTGATAACCCTTTTCATAACATCTAATAACAAATTGTTTAGGAATTTGACTTAATTTTTCTAATTCTTTGTTTGGACGATTAAGTTTTTTTTCGTGGTCTCTTAACTTGGCTATAATTGGGTTATTTTCGTTTAAATAAGGACATTTTTTTGCTTCTTCCTCAGAAATTTCCTCAAAAGGCGGAATTTGGTGATAGAAAACATCGCTTGAAGTTTTTGTCGATAAGAAAAATAATAAAATGATTATTACGACTACTCCGCTAATTATTAAAAAATAAATTATTTTTATTTTTTTCCAATAATTGTTGATAAACTTGTTTTTCTTCTCATAATTCTCTAATTTTTTTCTCTGTTTCCATAATTTTTTATAGGAAAAGTGTTTCATAAATATCTTTTTTTTATGTTTAATATATTTTAATGTAATTTCTATCTTTGTCTTAAAAAATAATAGTGTTTAATACAATTTTTGTTATAAAAGTTCATTAACATTTTTTAGTTTTTGAAAATAATTTTTACTAAGAAAAAAAATTTTTAGAAACTTTACTTGGGAAAAGTCTTGAAAAATATTAAAAGAAATAAATTTCTTTTTTAATTGTTCTAATTCTTCTTTACTAATAATTTTTGGTGTCAACAAACATTTTTTATCTTGATAAACAGCTACATGAAATTTATTAGCTTTACTATCGATGGTTAGCAAACTAATAACATTTTCTTTTTCTGCTTGAAATAGTAAACTATTGATATAATAAATATCAAGTGAACAATTAATAGTTTGCCAAGTAGCAATAAAAGCTAAACTAATTCGGATACCGGTTTGTCCACCAGGAGATGAAGTGAAATAAACTTCTTTTATTTGTGAGAGAGAGATTTTACTAATTGCCAAAACTTCTTTTAAATAAAAAAAAAAATTTTCTGAATGTTGACGTTTATTTTCCTGTTGGATATTAGCCAAACATTTATCATTTTCTAAAATTGCGATAAAAAGTAAATCTGATGATAAACTAAAAAACAAGCGAAGCATATAAGATTTATATAATATATTTAGAAATTATCAAATTTAACTAATGACTTAGAATGCCAAATGCCAAATGATGCTAATCTTTTGCCATGAGTCAAAGAAGGAGTATTTTTACTTAATACTGCTTTAACTGTTCTTACTGGTAAACCTTTATCACATATGGAAATTTGAAACCAATTTACTATTTCTTTATTAAATTACATAAAAAAAACCCACTGAAGAAATTCAATATTTAGAAGGTAAAAACCAAAAATAAAATATGAAAAAAAGCTGAAGAAAATGAAATAAAAAGAAAGGATTGTGAATAAACATTATTTGCTAATTGTTTTTTTGTAGAAGAAAATAAACTAATCATAATGTCAAAAAAATTCTTCTTTACCAATAACAACAGTGTCGTTATTTTTCACTCCTGCTAGACGAAATTTTTCTTCTAATGATAAAAGTCTTAAATCTTTTAGCAATTTGTTTACTTTTTCTTTATCATTAACTCTGTAATGCTTTTGATAAAGATTTTCAATTGCTGACCCCGCCAATTTTCAATAATTTGTTTTAAGAGCAATAACTTCATAATTAACATCAGAAGTGAAATCATAAACTTGGTGTAAGGGCAATTTTTGTTCAATAAAATTATTTTTTGCTTCTGCTAGAACAGCAAACATTTTGTCAACCAGTTCTTCTAAATTAATTTTTTGTAAAGCCGACAAATTAATAAAAATATATTCACCTAACTTTTTTTCTACTTTTTGTAAATTTTTCTGTTGCTGAAAATTAAGCAAATCAATTTTATTTCAAATAATGATTTTTTGTTTTTCTTGAACATTAATTTTACTTTGCTCTAATTCTTTTTGTAAAACATAAAAATCGTTTTCTGGGTTGACTTGACTAGTGTCAAGCACATAAACCAAAATTGGACAACGAGAAATATGGCGTAAAAAACGTAAACCCAACCCTTTATTTTGTGCTGCTCCTTCAATAATTCCTGGTAAATCAGCAATAGTTAATTTTTGCTCATTTTTTTTTAATACTACTAATTGTGGTTGTAAAGTAGTAAAAGAATAAGCTCCTACTTTTAAACAAGTACCGCCCAAGGCATTAATTAAAGTAGTTTTTCCAGCACTAGGCAAACCTAGTAGACCAATATCAGCCAAAATTCGTAATTCCAAATTTAATTTTAAATATTTCCCAACGGTACCTTTTTGTGCATAACGAGGAGCACGATTTACCGAAGAAGTCAAAGCATTATTTCCTAAACCTCCTTTGCCACCTTTAGCTATTAAAAAAACTTGTTGTGAAAGCGTTATTTCACCTAAAATAATTTCTTGGATTTGTTCTGGAATAGTATCATCTTTTTCTTTTTTGATAATTGTTCCCAAAGGAACTTTAATATACAAATCTTGACCGCTTTTTCCTATTTTTAAACTACTTTGCCCATTTTGCCCGTTTTCTGCGGTTCAATGTTTTTTTCCAGAGAAACTAAAAAAAGAATTTAACTGTTCATCACCTTGAAAATAAATATTTCCACCATTTCCACCATTTCCACCGTCTGGTCCACCTCTGGGATTACGTTTTTCATGACGGAAAGAAACGCAACCATTTCCACCATCACCTGCTTTTACCGTCAAAGTAATTTCATCAATAAATTTCATATATTATTTTTCTATTTATTAAGAAATCAAAGAATAATTATCATCATAATAAAAAAATAGTAAAAATTTTTGTTTTCAAATTTGATTTTTTTTTTATTATCTAGGTTTAGGAAGTATTTATTTTGCCTTATTGTTCAATCATTCAATATTTTTACTTTCTGATAAAGTATTAGAATATACTAATAATTCAAACTGGTAGTTTCAATTATTAGGAGAACTTCCAGGAAGTCCTCGCTATTTTTCTTTGCCTCTTAGGCTTTTACTTATATTAGATAAGCAATTATTTTTAATTTTTTCCCAACTACTTTTTATAATAAACACTCAGATTAGCAGTAATTAGTGGGAAACTAATCCGGGCATTACTTTTCTCTTTTTACTAGGGGAAAAGAGTAGAATTTCTACCAATCCTATTGAAAAGGAACTAGTCGCTTTTTACTTACCTAGAAAGAAGGATAAACAATAACCCTGTAATCATTTTTTTTAACTTTATCACTTATATAAATTTTACTCTATATATAATTTTATTATATTATACAAAAAAATTTTGGTGCTGGATATTAAGTGATATAATTTTGGTCACAATAGGACGTTCTCAAGGATAAAGATTTTTTAAAATTTTTCATAACTTTAATTTTTTTACTAATAATCTCATGATTATATAAACCTTATTTGAAAAAAGAATTCTTAAAATTAGCCAAAGTTTAAAAAGGAACTCGGTTTGTTTATTGGTTCATTAATTTTTGTAATTCTTCTAATACCCTTGAATTATTTTCTTTTTGAAAATATTTTTCTAGTGCTGATTGAGTTTCTTTTCCTAACAAGTTGCCAATATTCGATAAATCGCCACTTTTTAACAATTGAAGAAAACTTTCTAGATTGGGATAAAATTGAACTAATTTTTGAGCTTTGACTAAACTAATTAAGGGAATGCCTAAAGCAACCAATAAGTTAGCCAAAGGTTTTTTTTTAGAATTTTCTAAAGCATTTAAAAGGTTAGCAACCGATTTTGTTTGGAATCCTTCTAATTTTAATAAGTCATTTTTTTTATCTTTTAAGCAATAAAAATCAATAGGGGTTTCTAATAATTTAGCTTGATAAAGTTTTTCAATAATTTTTTGACTTAAACCTTTAATGTCCATTCCCGATTTGGTAGCAAAAAGTGCCAAAGAGTTAACAATTCGTTGCGGACAATAATCATTAGGGCAAACTTGAAAAATTTGGCTTTTATTTCATCCCAAATTTGACTGACAATTTGGACAATTTATTGGTGGTTTTCATGGATAATTAAAACTTTTTATTAGTTTAATTACTTGAACTATTTGGGGAATTACATCGCCAGCTTTTTTAATTACTACTTGATCACCAATATTTAAATTATTTTTTTTGATAAACTCATAATTGTGTAAAGTCACCTTACTTATTTTACTTCCTTGAAGACTGACTGGTTTTATTTGAGCAACATAGGAAACCCGACCGCTACGGGTTATTTCTAAGCAAATATTGTTTACTTGGCTAACCGTTACTGAAGCAGGAAATTTATAAGCAATTGCTCAACGAGGAAATTTGCTAGTCTGACCTAATTTTTCATAATAAGAATAATTATTAACTTTGATAACTATTCCATCACTTTCAAACGGCAAACTTTCCCGTAATTCCTCGTATCTTTTAATTGCTTCAATTATTTTTTCTACACCAAGACTTAACTGATAATCAGGACTAATCGCAAAACCAAGTATTCCTAAATATTGTAGGCAACCTAATTGAGAAATTATTTTTTTTGTGCTAAAAATCTGGTAAGCAAAAAAATGTAAACTTCTTGTTTGGGCAGGAATTAGGGTGCGTAAAGTTCCAGCAGCAGCATTACGGGGATTAGCTAACTCTTTTAAACTATTTTTTTTTAATTCTTTATTTAGACGCAAGAATTCTTCCTTTTTCATGTAAATTTCTCCACGAATTTCACAATTTTTTTTCTTTGCTAAAGTAAAAGGAATGTTTTTAATTAATTTTTTATTAATACTAACATTTTCGCCAGTTCAACCATCACCCCGGGTAACAACTTTTACCAAGTTTCCTTGTTGGTAAAGAAGACTAGCTGATAAGCCGTCAATCTTTCATTCAGCAACATACTCAATATCTTCACTAATTTTTAAAATTTTTTTTATTCTTTCATCAAATTTCCGTAAATCTTCACAATTATCAACACTATCTAAACTAAGCATTGGTATTTGGTGCTTAATCGGACTAATTTTTGTAGCAGGAGCCACTTTTTGCGTTGGTGAGTTAGGTAAAACTAGATTGTTGGTTTTTTCAAGCTTTTTTAATTCTTGAAAAAATTTATCATAAACATTATCAGCAACACTGGACTGGTTTAAAACGTGATATTCATAATTCCATTTGACTAACAAAACAATTAGTTCTTCCATCCTTTTTTTTACCAAATCTTTGTTCATATTATTTTTTTTAGAAAAAAATAATAGTTGAGACTGCTAATTTGAATATTAGGAAAACTCTTAGAAATTTCCACTAATTTTTGTCCCAAAAGACTTTTACTTATATTATATTGGTCTTGCTCTGATAACTTCAATATTAGAAATTACTTCGCTATCCAATAATCTTACTTTTTTTACATACTCAACCTCAATATTTCCATGCCTTTCAGTTTTTCTTTCAACGATAAAAACTCCATTTAAATAATAATTTTGCACCAAATCATAATTAGGAAGAGCTTTTTGAAATCTTATTATTCTAAGATTATCATCAAGCAAGTTACTATTGAAATTAAGGAAATAAGCAAAATCATTAAGAAAAAAAAAACAAAAAACTTTCATTGACTTTTATCTAAAGCCTTAGAGCACTTTTTACAAAGTATACCTCCATGATTCAAAGGTTGGTTATTTACCTGGATATAAGAAAAAGCTGGTTTGCTAACTTCTTCTCCTTCAGGAATTTTTTTATAGCATCTAGAGCAAAGCATGAAAATTGAGATTTTTATATAGATTTTAGTCTATAATGTATTATATAAATTTTTTAGTTTTGCGTTTTTTCTCGTTATAATTTTTTTTGAATATTAAAAAAATATATGAATAAAGTGCTAGAAAAAAGAAATAATACCATCAGTAAATTCCAATTACAGGTTTATTTTTTTTGCTCACAAATCCCCAAAGGTTATTTTACTACTTATAAATACTTAGCTAAAGTCTTGAAAACTTCACCTCGCGCCATTGGTAAAGTTTTAAAAAATAACCCATTTTGTCCTGAACCAGTTCCTTGTCATCGAATTATTGCCAATAATTTCTATTTAGGAGGTTACAAAGGAGAATGAGGGCAAGGAGAAAATCTCATCATTAAAAGAAAAATACTAAAAAAAGAAGGATTGATGTTTAATAAAAGCAATTATTTACTAAAAGAATTAAGAAACAAGATTATTAAAGAGTTTAATTTTACTATTTAAAAATAAAAAACGAGGAAAAATTTATTCCTAAAAATATTTTTTAAACTTTAAATGCATTATAATTGTGTTCTTTAAGCCTTTTCTTAACCTTTTCAATAAGCTGAGGTAATTATAATGTTATAAAATTTTTATTTTTTGCAATTGTTCTCTAATTTTGTCAGCTTTTGCATAGTTTTTATTTAATTGTTCGATTTCTCATTGTTTAAGCAAAACTTTAACAGAAAGGTTATAAGAAGATAAATCAAATTTAAAACCTAAAATTTCTAAAACAAAAGAAAGGTCATTTACTGAAATAAAAAACTCTTTATCTTTACGGTTTTTATCAATGAACCTATTTAAATTACCAATAATTTCATCTAAAAAGTAAAAACATTTAGCAGTATTAAGGTTGTTTGATAAAGTTTGCATTACTTTTTCTTTATAAAGAAAAATATTTTTGCTATCACCATTAGGAATAGATATTTTTGCTAAATAAAAATAAAATCTTAATCTTTTAAATAAATTTTCTAATTTAGCAACATAATTAACTGACTGTTCAATCAAGTTTTCACTAAGTTTAATTTCTTGTTGAAAATTGCTACTTAAAATTAAATGGCGAACTATGTTCGCACCATATTTTTTGACAAAATGCTTTGCTAAGATAACATTACCGAGCGATTTAGACATTTTTTCTTCTTTTCAATTAATATGATTAATATGTAATCAAATTCGGCTTAATTCCTGATTATTATAAGCTAAATATTGAATTCTTTCGTTTTCGTGATGGGGAAATAATAAATCCTTTCCACCACCGTGAATGTCAATTGTTTCCCCAGCAAAAAAATTTTGAATAAAACTGACGCACTCAGTGTGCCAACCAGGTCTTCCTTTACCTCACGGTGAAGACCAAGTAATTCCTTCGCTGGTTTCTTTTCAAAGATAAAAATCTTTAAAATCTTTTTTTTGGTGGCTTAAAATTGCTTTTGGTTCAGTAATTAATTTGGTTAGATTTTGCTTGGAAAGTTGTCCATAACTTACTTGATTTTTTAGAGAAAAAAGAACATTCTTTCCTTGCTGATAGGCGACTTTTTTTTCTTGTAATTTACTAATGAAGTCTTGAATTTGTAAAATGTGGTTAGTTACCTTTGGTAAAAAAGTAGGTGATAAAATATTAGTGTTATATAAATTTTGAAAATAAACCTTGCTGTAATGGTTAGTTATTGCTTGTTCGGTTTTTTTTTCCTTTTGTGCTTTTTCAATTATTTTATCATCAATATCAGTAATATTGTGAACATAGTTGACTTTTAGTCCCAAAGTTAATAACAACCGATGCAAAACATCAAAAACCATTATTGGTCGCAAATTACCAAGATGAATATGGTCATAAACAGTTGGTCCACATAAATAAAGATTAATCTTTTGTTGGGGAACAATTACTAAGCAATTAATTTGGTTAGTCAGCGAATCAAAAAGAAATAACTTCATAAGTTAAGTTAATAAAAGTTATCACAAAATTTTTTTTATTGTAAAAATATTTATTCTTTACAAAAAAAACCAATGAGTCTACTATTGTAGGAGGAAATGGACGAAAAGTCTGAAAAATTGAATTAACAAAGCCAGTTTCGTTTGCAGTTCAAGGTCAAACATTAGAAATAAGCAATATTACCATTGAAAACGAAAAAAAAGAAACTCACGACAAATGAGATGCTTTATTAACTGGTAATAATAAAACTTTTGAATTAGAGTTTGCGGAAAATGATTTTACTAATAAAAAACCAGTCGCTAAGGTTGCCAAAAACACAGCGAGTAAAGCTTCTGGTGCTTCTATGAGCGTAAGTCAAAATTTTTTGGTTGAGTTTAACCCAGAAAATAAATGATTAAGAGTAGATGTTTCTTTTGACGACGTTAAATTAACTGCTACTGATAAACTAAATCTAGCAAGTTCAAGTGCCGACTTCGCATCGCAAAATCAACAAGATAACGGAACTAATGAACCCAAAAAAACCTCAACTCCTAATCAACCAGAAACGCCAACTCCTCTCCCAGAACAAACACCACCACCAAAAAAAGATATTGATAACAAATATAATCAAGATCCGCAAAAAGAAGAAAGCAAAAATAATCCTAAATTTTCTACTGACGAGGAAAAAAACCACGTTGAGCAGTTATTGAAAGACATCATTGCCTTGGAAATTTTATTTAGCGAACAGAAATATAATCAAGAGTTGTTAGATAAATTACTTCACGAAAAAAATAGTAATAGCAAATATTACCAAGAACTTAATAATGAAAATAGAATTGATTTAGTTATTGCCTTAGCTACTCGACTACAAAAAGATGCTCAAAAGGCTCAGTCGACAACAAACAATAATAATTCCCAAGGTTTGGAAACTTACCAAAAAGTTTTAATTGGTGGCGGAATTGCCTTAGTGGTAGTAGTTATAATTTTCGTAATAATGCGTAGAGTGCGTGCTAAAAAAGTACTAGAAAGTTAGAAAAATTAAATAATTCCTATAAATTGTAAAAACAATCACCAGTCAATTTTATCTTAATTTATCAAAAAATAATGATTATCTTTGATATTTTGTTTATTTCAAGTTGTTATTTTTTCAGAAGTTTTTTCTAAAACTTAGAAAAAATCTTAAAAATTTAACTAATGAAAGAAGAAATTGAATTACGAGAATCAGAAAGCGGTTTAGAATGACCTTATTACAAAGGTCAAAAAGCTTTAAGTGCTAGCACTTTGACCCAAATTTTTCGGGAAATAGACGAAGAATGAAAAAAAATTCCAGAATATATTATTTTAAAAGCAGCAAAAAATGGTAATTTGTTTCATAGTGCCATTCAAGAATTTTTATTAGCACCAAATAAAGCGCCAAAATTACCATCCCCTATCAGTTTAAATACCCAAAAAAAAATCCAAGGAGCAATTGATTTTTTTCAAAGAAACGATATTTCAGTAAATTTTAGGCATTTTTTAGGCAGTGAGAAACTACATTATTTTTTTTATCAAGGGGAACTTTTAGCTACTTATGTTGATTTAGAATTTACTAATTATATTATTGAATTGAAAAGCAATAGTAGTAAAATGCGTGGTAATAATCTTAACTACTTAAAATTTCAAATCCAATTGCTTATTCAACATTTATGTACTAAAAAAAGGATTTATCTTTTATGAAGCGATGAAAAGGAAACCACTTTTCGTAAATTTCAACCAACCAAAGAATTATTAAAAATACTAGATACACTTATTGGATTTGCTAAAAATAAAGAAGAATATCCTTTACTAACTAAAAAAAATATTATTGAAAAGTTATTAGAAAATTATTCTCCAATAGGAAAATTTAATCGGTAAAAATATCTTGTAAATTACTACGGGAAGGAACGATTGAACCTAATTTTTCCTTATTAACTTTTAACAATGATTTACCGGTGAATTTATAAACTTTTTCGACATAACGAAATATTTCATAATGGTGGTCAATAACAAAAATTGTCCTACCTTTTATTTTTTGAAAGGCTTTGACTAAAATTTCTTCTTTTAAAACTGGATTGACATTACTTAAAATTTCATCAAGAACATAAATATCATAATCGCGAATGAACAAACGAATTATAGCGATTTGTTGTTTTTGTCCTTCAGATAAATCGCTACCATTTTCTTTTAACTCAGTATCAAAACCTAGCGGCAAAGATTTAATAAATTTATCAATCCCTACTTTTTTAACTGCCTTTTCAATTTTTGGTAAATCTATTTCTTTTTGATATCGGTGTGGATAAACAATATTTTCGGCAATCGACATCCGAAAAAAGCCAGGACGGTTAGTAAGGTAAAGAATTTTTTCATGAAGTTGTGGTGTGCTAATATTACGAATATTTTGATTATTAATTGATATTTGCCCTTCTTGTAAGTTATAAAGTTTCAGTAAAGTTTTAGTTATTGTGCTTTTGCCTTTACCATTTTCGCCAATAATTCCATAACTTTTTCCTTGATGGAAAATAAAAGAAAAATTTTGTAAGATGACATTATTAGGACGGCCTGGATAAGCAAAGGTTACTTTATCATAAATAATATCGCCATTTTCAAAAGGCAATTTAAGTTGGTTAGTTAAATTCTTTTTTCCTTCAAGTTTTTCTACCGTTTTCATGGTCAAATCAACATCAACCGCCAAGTCTTCAATACTGGAAAAAGCATCAACTATTTTACTTACTTCATCTCGTAAACTTTGCACGCTACTATAATAAAGACCAAAAGAAACGGCAGTAAAAATTGGACTATCTCAACCGCTTTCACCTGGAATGAAATTACGAAAAACAAAAATGCTAACAATAATGAAGAAAAGAGGAATATTAGGAATTATCACATAAGTAGGAAAAGCTTTAAACAAGACACCTCATAATAAGGAACGACGATTTTTTTCAAAGGTAGAATCCAATTGCTTATCTAATTTTTCCTCTTCAAGTTTTTCACCAGAAACCGCTTTAATATATTCTAAATTATTAATTCTTTCATAAATATGCTGATTATCAAGTTGATACCTTTTTTTGGCAACAGTGTTTAGTTTAATTGCTTTGCGAAAGAGATAGTAAATTATCAAAAAAAGTGCACCAAAAAGAGCAATTACTATTCACATAAATCTCCAATTAATGCTACCTTCATTACCAAAACCAAAAGCAAAGCAAATATAAAAAGTTATTGAGGTTGTTACATAAAATAATCGATTAGGAATAAACCAAATATTGCGTGAAATATAATCTAAGTCAATGGCAAACTGATTAATTAAATTACCTGATACTTCACTAGAATTTTCGTAAGGAGCGTGAATAAAATGACGAAATAAGTCTTTCTTCAAATCCTTTTCGACCTTGTCAAAGGCATAATTAAGGCAATAATAGTGGAATAAAGAAAAAATAGATTTACCGACTACCATCAAGAAGAAAAAATAAAAAAGAAATCTAATTAAACCAACTTCCCGCACTATTTTAAAAAAGCCAAAATTGAAAACAAACCTATAATTAATATCTTTAATATGAGTAGTTCCTGAGGCAGTATAAACAAAAGCTTCTTTTATATTTCTTGCTAAATTAAAATTAATAACAGCAGTAATAATTGCTAAGATAAAACCAGCTAAGAAAAGTTTTTTATTTTTGAGAATGACATTGCCAAGTATTTTTAATAAAATGCTTAGGCGAGAAGGTTTTTTTTTATTAGTTAAAATATTTTTAGTGAAAACTGATTGATACATTTACAGAAATAAATTATGTTTTTATTATTTTATTAGATATTTACTGAAAAAATATTACTAATAGCACTTCATTAATATAATACAATGTTGCTAATAAATAATGTTTTTGTTCCTAGAAAGCAGTCAAAGAAATTTGTTTAAAACCATCTAGCTTTTTTCTTTAATTAAATATAAGTATTTAGGATAATAATTAGCAACATTTTTTAATTGATGAATCATTAACTTTAAACATAATTGTAAATCTTGATTATTTTTTCTTGGATAAATGGTTATCTCAACCGGAAAGTTTTTAATTTCGCATTCTTCTTTGTAGTGTTGAAGTAAAAAGTTTATTGTGCCATTAGTAATTGCCGAAATAGCAGCGCATACAATATCTTCACCTTTGATGGCAAAATTAGCATGACCTTTAATAGCAATATATTCAAAATTTTCGGTTTGCTTGTTAAGTTTATAAATTACTTCGGTAGTCATGTTTTGTTTTTTTTTTATAAAATGATATTTAGAATTTTTCAAACTCTTGCTGATAGCAGTTTTATTATTTATTTAAAAATTCTCCTTACAGCGAAGGAACAAATCTTACCGATATAAGTTTTTGATATTTTAATTGTTCGTTATCTATTTTATCAATTAAAACTAGCCTTTGACTTCCTTCTTTGTCTTCTAATGGCAAAATCATTTTTCCTCCTTTTGCTAGTTGTTCAAGCAAATTACTAGGATTTTCTTTGACAGCGGCAGTTAATATAATTTTATCAAAAAAAGCTTGTTCTTTTCAGCCTTCTTTGCCATCTCCTATTTTATAAAAAATGTTGTAGTAACCTAATTTTGTTAATAAATTTTTGGCTTTTTGACTAAGCTTTTGGTGAAGTTCAATAGTATAGACTTCGTTTGCCAATTGTGCCAAAACGGCCGTTTGAAAACCGCTTCCTGTTCCTATTTCCAAAACTTTATCAGTTGGCCTTACTTTTAATTTTTCTGTCATATAAGCCACAATATAAGGTTGCGAAATAGTTTGTTGACAATCAATTGGTAAAGGAAAGTCACCATAAGCATCTTTTTGGTGTTGAAAAGCAACAAATGCCTCCTGCGGCACCTTGCGAATAACTTGTAAAACTTTATTATCTTTAATGCCGCGGTCTTCCAGTTGTGAAGCAGGTATTGTTTTTCCTTACTTGCTTGCCATTTTATTCAATTCTTATTTGTCTAACTTTGCTTTCGGCTGATTTAGGAATAGTTACTATTAAAATTCCATTTTCATAATTAGCTTTAATATTTTGCGAATTTACCGCATTGGGAAGTGAAAAATTACGTAAAAAAGAACCATAACTAATTTCTGAAAAATGATATTTTTTGTTATTAACTTCTTTTTCTTCTTCTTTTTCGGCTTTAATTCTTAACTGATTATTTTTTAATTCAATTTTAATTTTATCTTTGTCTATTCCTGGTAATTCAGCTTTAAGATAAAAATTATCTTCATCTTCTTGCAGTTCACTATTGAAATAATCATTTTCTCAATCTCTATCTCATGGGGAAAAATCATCACTTAAAGCGTCTCTTATTCAGTCTTTCATTCAAAAATTGTTTCTTATTTTTTTTGTTAGATTTCTATTTTTTTTGTTCATAATTTTGTTTGTTTTTAAAAGTATATTGTTTTTTTGGTTTTGTATCTAAACAATTAGAAGAGCCGTGGACTCTTCATTGAATTTTTTTAAGTTTTAGTCTACAACTTCGAACCGCCTATGCTCATCATGCGCCACTATATGACCATTCTCTACTTCGCTTTTTAATTCGCGAACTCTTTTGCATTGCTTCTTCTTTGGTGTCAAAAGCAATTGTGTTAATGGTAGGACTAGGCGGACTCGAACCACCGACCTCACCCTTATCGGGGGTGCGCTCTAACCAACTGAGCTATAGTCCCATTTCTTTTTTTATTTTTTCTCAAATTTGATAGACTTTTTCTTTAGGAAAATTATTTTCACGAGCGATGCTTAACGCTTTCTCAGAAATTTTATTTTCTTGTCTAATTAATAATTCTAACTTTTTACGAATTTGTAAACGAAGTTTACTAAGCTTTTCGTTTTGTCTATCCTTACGATATTTAACATTACTAGAATGGGAATGACCGGCCATTTTTTACTATAATATTTATTATTAGAGAAATAAAATTTATGCCAATTGGAACTCCTAATTGTTTAAAGAAATAAATTATGTTTAATAATTTTACAAAATTATGATATATAAATTAATATAAAAACATTATGAATAAAAAACCAGAATCGGCAAAAAATAATAATAAGTTTAACGCCCAAGAAGAGTTGGAGTTTGAAAAACACTTACAAAAATTAGAAGACCCAAATTATGAAGGAGAAACTAATTTTGTTTTGTCTAAAAATGCTTCTGCCTTAGAGAAGAGTAAATACGAAGTTTGTCAAAAGATTTTAGGTTATAAGCAAGATAATCATTTAACTACTGAGCAAGTAGCAAAAAAAATGCAATTGAGTGTTCCGGAAACGAAAGAAATATTTTTAGCTCATTTAGATAAATTTACCTTAGATCGGTTAATGGTTTATGCTAGTCAAATATTTTCTCCTTCACAAATAAAACTAACTATCGGAAGAAAAGGCTCATTTGTTTATGCCTAAAGAAGAACACAAATGAGAATATCAATTTAACTTAACCTTTAATGGTCAAAAGATAAGCAAGTTAACCATTACTGACCATTATCAACAAAAACATTCTGATATTACTAACGAACTAATTGTTTCTCTAGTAAAGATGCTGGACGGAATAAGATTGGATGAAAGTGATTATCACGGGAACTGCAAAACTTTTAAATGAGCGGTTAAATATCACGAAAAAAATTATCGACTAATTTTTTGACAAGAAAATAATAATCCGCAAGGTCTTTGAATTAGAAATTGTTATCGAATAGATTAACTAATTATATGAAAAATAAGGAATTATTTTTTGAATTATTAAAAAAACTAGAGAGCAAAGAACTAAGATTTTACATAGGTGAAGATTGACATGATTGAGATAAAACTAAAGGTGAACCAGGAGCGATATATTCAGAAGATAGTAAAACTAAAGAAAAAATATACTTAGTGAGTGCTTGAACTGAACAAGAAAGATTAGATTGGTCAATAAAAAAAAAGAGTGAAAAAAAAATCAATGATAAATTTAAAAAATTCTAATATTATGGATAGCAAGAGTAATGAGACAAAATTAACTTTCATTGATTTGTTTGCTGGGATTGGAGGATTTCATTTAGCAGTTAAAGAAGTAATCAAAAATAGTAAGTGTGTTTTTGTCAGTGAAATAGATGAAAAATGTATTGAGGTTTACCAAGAAAATTTTAACTGAAAAGAAACTATCCAAGACATTAAAAAGGTTCAACCTAACGATATTCCTAACCACGATTTCTTATTTGCTGGGTTCCCTTGTCAAAGTTTCTCCAATGCGGGGAAAAAGAAAGGTTTTTTAGATACAATAAGAGGTAATTTATTTTTTGATATTGTCGAAATCATCAAAGCAAAGCAACCTAAATATTTTCTGCTAGAAAATGTCAAGCATTTAGTTAAGCATAATCAGGGTAAAACTTGGCAAACTATCCAAAAAGCAATTAAAGAGTTGGGTTATATCACAACCAAAGAACCATTAATTTTAAATCCGACTTCTTTCGGTGTCCCCCAAGACCGTCCCCGTGTTTACATTCCTGCTATTAGAAAAGATTTAGTGGAAAAAATTAATTATTTAGACATTCAAAAACCCCCTTATTTGGTTGATACTTTAAATGGCAGTAGACAATATAAGAGTAAACGAAAGCAAAACAGCATCTTAAAAAGGAATTGTTTTAATATCATAGAGAGAGAGAGAGCAAATATATTCTTAGACAAGAGGAGCATTCATCAATTCTCGATGCTTTAAAGGCATGAGACCTATTTCTCACCCAAGTTAAAAAACCCGACCAGAGAACTTTACCTGTTATTTGAGTAGATGATTTAACTAAACAGCAAAATATCAGTAATTTAAGTGCTTGGAGGCAAAAGTATTTAAGAGATATGCGAAATATCTACGAAAATAACAAGTCTTTTGTTGACCAATGACTAAAAGATTATCAAATAGAAAGTTGAGCAAAGAGGGAGAAAAAGTTTGAATGACAAGCAGGCAATAAATATAATTCAATCAAAGATATCTTTATCCAATTACGACAATCAGGAATTAGATGTCGTAAACCTATTACTTTTCCTGCTTTGGTTGCCATGGCACAAATCCCTATCATTTATGACAAAGAAATAGAGAAATTTCGTTATTTAACTCCCCGAGAATGTGCTAGATTACAAAGTTTCCCCGAGGAATTCATTATAGCAGAGAACGATAGAGATGGTTATAAGCAATTTGGTAATTCTATCAATGTTGAGTGTGCTAAATATGCTATCAAAGAACTATTAAAGATAAGCAATCATGAGTAGTTTTAGTTTAAATAAATGGTGGCATTTAGTAGGAAAAGAAATTAAACAAATTTCTGACCACCATACTTTGGAAGGTCAACCAAACAAAACCATTTTTAGAGACTATTTAATAAAAGATTTAGGAGTAAAAGAAGAATCGGTAGTTGATATTTCTCAAAAGAGCAATATGTTTCGAATACAATACAAAGATATTTACTATAATATTTTTATTGAACATACTGATGGTGGTGGTGCTGACCAAAGAATAACACCTTCTAGATATAATAAAAGGGTTTGTATCCCTAGCATTAATGCTTTTTGAAAACTTATCAACAATTATGAGAGAGCATTGGTAATAAATATTTATTGTCCTTTAAATGAGGATTTAACTCCTAATTGAGAAAATAGAGTTTATTGCATAATTAAACCTAATGTAATACAAGATTATAAATTCAAAGAAAACAAAAGGAAAAAGAAAGGCAATCCTTCTTCTCGCTGAGTTAATTTATTAGGAATTCAAGAAATAATTAAAGAAAAAGACAAAAATTATAACCTTAATCGGAAGGAGAATATTTATCTTGTTAATTGAGAAAAATTAACTGAATTCTTTAACGAAACTCTCGCCTATCAATATATTTCCATGTTTAATCAAAAGCACGAAGAATTTGCCATCAAAGTTTTGGATAAAACAGAAGAAAAATTAGAAGATAAAGTCGTCTCAGCAGAAAGAAGACTTTTTCGTGCGTTGTTAATTACTAATGGTCGAGGGATTAAGTGTGAAATAATCAACTGTCGAATAAATCTTGAAAAAATATTGATTGCTTCTCATATTCGACCAGTGAATTTAATTAAAAAAGATACAAAATTATCAAGAGAAGAAAAACTAAAACAAATCTCTGATTGTAATAATGGTTTCTTATTCTGTCGCAATCATGATGCTTTATTTGACAAGTTTTTAATAACTTTTAAGGAAGGTAAAATTGTTGCTTCTAGTGATGTTGAGAAAGTTATTGATACTTTTAATTTAAACTTAGATAATGTTGTTTTGGAAATCAAAAACCAAGAAACTATTAATTATCTCCAATACCACCAAAAATTATTTGCTGAACGCAATGATATGAAATTTCTTTAGTTGGTGGTTTAATTGTTTAATTTGGGTTAATAATTCCTCTGTAAGAGTTTCAAGTTCTTCATATTCGTCTTCATAAGTGTCTAATTGAGTTTCTAAATTGTAAATTTTTTGTTCATAATCATTACCTTGCCGAGGTTTAGGAGTTTGAACTGATAAATAAATAAAGTAATAACCAGCAGTAATTGCCAATCCCGTAATAATAAGTTGGTTAGTGGTTTTCATAGGGTTTAGTAAGTAAGTAAGTTAACAAAGTTAAACTAGTAATGATTAGTGGTTTAGTAGTAGTAGTAAAAAAGGTTATTTAAAAAATAATGATTAAAATTCACTTTGTGTTCTTTTTTTCGCTAAGAATTCTTCAATTAAAGATTTAGCAGTCATATCAGCAAAAAATAAAAGACCTTTTTCGTATCAGCGTAATAATTTCTTTTGAAAATCTCAAGCTTCTCTATCTCGTTTAATTCTCTGTTTACTTTTCATTCTTTGTTCGGAAGTAATACAGTATTCCGGCTTTTGTTTCAATAATTCTTTATCTCGCTGTGATATTTCTTGGTTATTATGACTAATGAAGTAAAAATAACTTTTATATTCTTTGATTGACTATAATAAAGAACACAATCATTAAATATTCACATCGGAGTAGTCTAGTTCTTATGTTCAACTATTTTTTTAATTGGAGACTTTTATTACCTTCTAATCACTTATCTAAATTATTAGGTTTATTTTTTTATCACACTTAGGCGCCATTGATTAGGGTTAGGCAATGTTGTTTTGTTTTTATTAATGTAGTTAACATCTTTTTTTTCGGTTTTTTCTCAACTATTTTTGTTTCTTCATTCTTCAATTTTTCGATGGTTACCAGTAAGTAAAACTTTTGGAACAGCAAAACCATCAAAAATTTCTGGACGAGTATAAGAAGCAAAATCTAAATTAGCACTTTGGGTAAAACTGTCTTTTAAATAAGAAGTTTCTTTAATTACTCCTGAGATGCTACGAATAAGTGCATCGGTGATTAATAAAGATGGTAATTCTCCTCCACTAGTAATAAAATCACCAATTGATATTTGTTCATCTACGTAATATAATATCCGTTCATCAAATCCTTCATAATGTCCGCAAATAAAAACAATATTTTTCGTTTTTTTGGTTAAACGAGGAACATCTTTTTGAGTAAAAATTTTTCCTTGTGGGGAAAGTAAAATTAGGTAAGAATGAGAATAAACTTCTTGAATGTTAGCTAACGCTCTAACCAAACAATCAATTTTTAAAAGCATTCCAGTTCCTCCACCGTAAATATAATCATCAGTTTGTCCTTTATTAGCAAAATCTCTTAGGTTATAAACACGATAATTAATCAATTTTTTTCCTAAGGCTATTTTAGCAATTGAAGTTTGAAAGTAGTTATGAAAATATTGTGGAAACAAACTAAGAAAGATAAAATTAATCATATATAATAAAATTATGACTATAAAAGAAATAAAAAACTCTTCTTTAATATTTATTTTTTTTTCAATTTTTGTCAATAATTTTATTACTTATAGGATGAGTTGCTAGTAAATAATTATATGAAATTAGATAAGAAACAAATAAAATTTTTAGAAGAAAAATCTTACTTAGAAATTATTAATTCTTCAAAAGTAGATAATTTAAAGGAAATAAAAAGAAAATATTTAGGTAAGGAGGGAATTATTAGTCAATTTCTCCATGAATTAAAAAATCCCGAAAATGTTGAAAAAAGAAAAGAACTTGGGAATTTAATTAACCTTTGAAAAAAATCCTTAAGCAAAAAAATAGAAGAATTGGAGGAAGAGCAGAAAAAGAAAAACATAGAACAAAATTTATTAAATGAAAAAATAGATATTGCTTGAGAAGGAAAAAAATTGCCTTTAACTTATGCTCATCCAATCAATTATACCATTCAAAAAATTTTTACTATCTTTCTCCCCCTGGGATACCAAATAGTAGAGACACCAGAGATTGAAACTGATGAAAATAATTTTAGTAAACTTAATATGCCATTAGGGCATCCAGCCCGTGATATGCATGATACTTTTTATTTTTCTTCCAAGTTACTTTTGCGCACTCACACTTCTGGAACACAAATTCATGTCTTGAAAAAAAATCCTAACCAAGAATTAAAAGTTATTACTGCTGGTAAGGTTTATCGTCGTGATAAAGATGATGTTACTCATACCCACCAATTTACTCAATTAGAAGGTTTTGTGGTCGGAAAAGATATTTCTTTAGCTGATTTGAAAGGAACTTTAGAATTACTTTTACACCAGTTGTTTGGATCAAATCATCCTTTGCGATTTCGCCCCTCTTATTTTCCCTTTACTGAACCAAGTTTAGAAGTAGATGCCCAGTGCCTTCATTGCCAAGGAAAAGGTTGCAACATCTGTAAAAAAACTGGTTGAGTAGAAGTTTTAGGAGCTGGTTTAATTTATCCACAAGTGCTAAAAAATTGTGGTTATGACTCAGAAATTTATAGTGGCTTTGCTTTTGGTGCTGGAATTGAAAGATTGCTAATGATTCAATATGGCATTGAAGACATTCGCCATTTTTATTTGAATGATTCACGTTTTTTACAACAATTTAGACTACTTTAATTTTCGGAACTTTCTCTGACGTAATTTTTCATTAGTATATTGAATATAAAGAAAGTATTTATAGCAATCTTTATTCTTGATAAAGACAATTTTAAAAACCTAGTTTAAGCAACGCTATTCTCTAATAAAATTTTCTTTAAATCTTTTTTAATTTGTTGACAAGTTTTTTGAAATAAAGTATCGGTTTCCCAAAAAAATGCTTCTTGTGGTTCTTGTGGTAAATAAACACACATACCAATCAAATTACGAATTTTGGTTAAAGCTTCTAAATAATTAGACCAGTAATAATCAATTTTTTTCACCAGTTGTGGCCGTAAATATTCTGACGAAAAATCATTTATTTCCGTGCTTTTTTTGTAATTTTTTAATATTATTTTTTTTAAATCGGGCGTAGTTAAAAGTAAATCACGATAGTTATAAATTTTTTTTCGTTGCTCGCTAATTAACGAGTCATAATTTAAAGTATTTTGTCGTGAAGTTAGTCCGGCGTTTCGGGAAGCTTCTTGTCCTTCATTAGCTACTCGCTCAAGCATTTTTCCTTGCAAAGGACTTGAAAATAATGATTTTAGTTTTTTTTGTCCTAAGAAAGCAAGAATTTTTTCTTTTAAGGCAAATTTTTTAATTAACTCATCATCAAGGGAAAAATAACATTGACTTTCACCAGGATTTCCTTGTCGTCCAGCACGGCCACGAAATTGGTCTTCAATTCTCTTGCTAAACCTTTTGCCAAAGATAATTACTAAAAGACCACCAACTTTTAAACTTTCTTCGCTGGGAATAATATCAGTTCCTCGTCCAGCCATATCAGTAGAAATAGTAATTCTTCCTAATTGTCCAGCTTGAGCAATAATTTCGGCTTCTTGCTCATGATTAGTGGCATTCAATTTAAAATGGTTAATACTTTTTTCTAGCAAAAGATTTGATAAATATTCAGAGACTTCCACGCTTGGTGAACCAACTAAAATTGGTCGTTTGGTTGTTTGAACAGTTTTTTCAATTCGTTGAATAATAGCTTGACAAACACTATTTTCATCTAGGAAAATAAGATCGGGACGATCAATGCGTCGTAATTTTTTATAGGGAGGAATCACAAAAACCGGCATGCCATAAATTTGCCGAAATTCTTCTTCCTCAGTCTTAGCGGTTCCAGTCATACCAGCCATTTTTTCAAATAAGCGAAAGAAATTTTGGTAAGTAATGGTCGCTATTGACTTACTTTGCGGACTAATAGAAACTTTTTCTTTGCTTTCAATTGCTTGTTGAATGCCAGCACTATAAACACGACGATATGCTAATCTTCCAGTGGCTCGGTCAATTAAAATTATTTTTTCGTTCTTTCTATCAACGATATATTCAACATTATTTTGGTACAAATGTTTGGCTTTCAAAGCATTATGTAACAAAAAATTAGTCTCACGATTAACAAAAGAAAAAAGATTAGTAATTTGATAAAAATTTTCGGCTTTAACTATTCCATCCAACATTAATCATACTTCATTTTCTTTTTCATCAATAAAGTAATCTTTTTTTTCTTCCAAGGAATTAACCAATTGAGTAGCCAAACGATATTTTTCTTCACCAATAGCATCTTTTCCTCATCGTTGGGAAATAATTAAAGGGTTTTGTGATTCATCAATCGTTAAGTCAACTTCATCACTTAAAGCATAATAAAGGTCTTTCGCCAAAGTTTTTTCTTCAAAGTTGGTTACTAAATTATTACGCAAATAATCAAAACCTAATTCACTATTAGTAGTATAAATAATTAAATTTTGATAAAGTTTTTTTTTTTCTTCAGTGCCGAGGTTGCTAGAATTTACACCAGAAGTTATTTGAAAGAAGTCAAAAATAGGTTTGGCTAGTTTTCAATCACGATGAGACAAATATTCATTAACAGTGATTACATAAACTTGTTTACCAGTTAAAGCATTCAAACAAACTGGCAAAATAGCAGTTAAAGTTTTCCCTTCGCCAGTATTCATTTGTGCTACGTTACCATAATGTAAAACTATTCCACCTAACACCTGAGTAGGAAAAAGTCAAAGACCGATTTTTCGATAGATAATTTCTCTTATTAAAGCATAGATAGGAACCAAGTATTTTTCTAGAGTTTGCGAAAGGTTTCTGGCATTTTGGATTTTTTGACGAAAAAAAACAATTTTTTTTTCAATTTCTTTATCAGTTAGTAAAATTGTTTTCTTTTTTAAAGTCAAAATACGGTTGCACTTTAACTTATACTTTTCTAAGGTATTTTTCTTTCAAAGGTTATAAAACATATATAAAATTTAAATCTTTAAATAATTTATCATGAAAACTATTGAGAACAATAAATCTTAATATTTTATAAAAGAAAAGAAGTTTCCTAAATTGAAAAAAATAATAAGGTAAGTAAAGAAACTTATGAACAAACTTAATATTAGTTAATCTATTATCTTCGTTGTTCAATATAAGCAAATAACTCTTGCTGGGCACGGTTTCTCTTTCTTATCTCACGCTTTGATTTTTCATTCAGCGCCACTCTTCAAAATTATAGAGCAATGCTTTTTATTCATTTTTATTCATACAATGGAACCTCTTGACGAGATTCAAACTGTTCCTGAATTTTTTCTACCCAACACTCTAACTGAGCAACTTTTTTACATTTTTTGCAAAACTTGCGAACGTTGCTAGCACTTATTCCTCTTTCCAATAAACTTTCACGAGTAGCATTAATATTTTCTTGAGTAATCATAATTTCATTACCTTGTTTTTTTTCTTGGGCAAACATTAATTCTCGATATCTACGGGATAAATTCTGTGCTTTTATTAAATCTATTTCTATTTCGGTGGTAAAGAATTCTAATTTTTGTTTTTTGATTCGTAACTTTTCACTTAAAAAACTTTCTTGGCTTTCAGCTAAATTCTTCTTTAAAGCCTTAATTTCATCATCTTTGCGTTTTAACTCACCAACTTTGGCGCTGTTATCCAATTTTAAATCGCTTTTTAAATCGCTTAGTCTATTACGCAAATTATCTATTTGGCTATCCTTTCCTTCTAATCTATTTTCTAGGCGAATTATTGCTTCTACTTTATTTTCTAGCATTTGACGAGTATCAGTTAACTGGGAAAGATAGTGTTCAGTGCGAGTTTGCAAACTTGCTACTTGTAATTGCATTATATTTTTCTCGCAATTGGTAGCACTACTCTTAACCGCTAATTCATTATATTCTTTGGCTATTTCATTACGACATTCACAACTTTTGAGAATATCAAATATCACTGATAGGTGATTATATAAGTCATCTTGCCTAATTGTATTGATAGTTCTTACGGTGCAACTAGTTTTTGAAGTGTTCAAAAGAGCATCGACTTCTTCTTCACTGACATACTTGCCTAATTTTTCGTAAAGAGAAGAATCGGTATCATTCATTTTTCTAATTAATTCATTCACTTTTTCTGATGCTTGTTTATTGTGTATACAGGTCATAACTTTATTTATTTTGTATTTTTTTTAAAATGGTTTTTTAATAGATATTTTGACTAGTTTTTAACAGCATTAACCTACTGTTTTAGTTTTTAGTTAGAATTTACCTAACGGTTAGTGAGATTATTTTTGCCACTAGGGCGTGACTGGGTGCTCAAAAATATAGAGCATAATTTTGATTTTGTTCATAATTTTAATTATTTATGTTACATATTTTTTTCTATATATTAATATTTATATTATACAAAAAAATTTAGAAAGCAATTTTAAGTTTAGAAACTATTTGACTTTTCTTATTATTCAATCATTCAAATGTTTAGATTTTTGGTGCTCCTGGAAGGACTTGAACCTCCGACACCTTGTTTAGGAAACAAGTATTCTATCCACTGAATTACAGGAGCTAGTTATTTATCACCGCCATCATGTATTTTTATTATTTTCCCAAACAAAAACGGCTAAAAATTAAGTCTAGTAAATCTTCTTGATAATCTTTACCGCTTAATTCTCTTAACAAATGAAATGCTTCTTGTAAATCAATAATCACCGCATCAACCGGAATTTCTTCTTTCAAAGACTTTTCTACTTCATTTAGTTTATTAATAATTCTTTTTAGTCGACTTTGTTGTCAACTATGACTCAGCAATGGGTAAAGACTTATATTCATTCCTAAATCACCAGCAAAAAGTTCAAGGATTTTTTTTTCCAAAGACTGTAATTTTTTTTTTTCTGCACTGATTTGCAAAGGATTAGTTTTTTTTATTTCTCTTGGTAAAATTAACTTTGAAGGTAAATCGCTTTTATTAACAATTACTAAATATTTGCTTTGCTTTATCAACTGATAAATATTCTCATCTTCTTTTTCTCAAGGACGTGAATTGTCTAATAAAAAAAAAACTAAATCTACTTTTTTCAAGATTTGTTTGCTTTTGGCAACTCCTATTTTTTCAATTTCTTCTTGTGTTTCATGAATTCCAGCAGTATCATATAATAATAGTGGAATATCTTTCAAACTGTATTTAGCTTCAACTATATCACGAGTAGTGCCGGCAATAGAAGAAACAATTACTTTTTCTTCTTTTAGTAAAGCATTCAAAAGAGTAGATTTGCCAACGTTAGGTTTGCCAATAATAGCTACTTTGATTCCTTCTTGATAATTACGTGATTGTTGACCCAAAGAAGAAATTTTTACTAATTCGTTTTTTAAATCTTGAAGACTTTCAAGAACTTTTTTGCCAGTTAAACATTCCACTTCGTCATACTCAGGATAATCAATATTTACTTCCATAATGCCAATGATTTGTAAAAATTTCTCTTCTAATTCACTTAACTTTTTTTGACTTTCTTCATTAAGGTTTTGCAAAGCTAATTTAGTTGCTGATAGGCTTGGTGCACGGATTAAATCATTAATAGAGTTCGCTTGTACTAAATTCAATTTGCCATTAAAAAAAGCTTGCTTAGTAAATTCTCCTGGTTGTGCTAATTCTGCTCCCTGTTCTAAAATTAAAGTCAATATTTTTTCCACCAAATATAAATTACCATGGCAACTTATTTCTATTACATCTTCACCAGTAAAAGAGTTAGGACTATAAAAACACAATAATAATACTTGGTCAACAATTTCTTTTTTGCTTAAGGGGTTAATAATATGACCAAAAACTAATTGAGAATTAGTTTGTGGATAACTTGGCAAAGAACGGTCAAAAATTTTCGTAATAATTTCGTAAGATTTTGATCCTGATATTCGAATCAAAGCAATATTTTGAGTAATGGGAGCAGTAACCAAAGAAGCAATAGTTTTATTAAGCATTATTATCTAATTTATTTTTAGATTATAGTATAAAGTTTTTAATTTTTGTAATATTATTAAAGTTAAAAAGATAAAATAATAAAATTATCCGCAAATGCTTGTGGCATACTTATTCCTTGTTTTGGAACTTATAACCACATTTTTGGCATGTGTAGGAAACATGATTTTTATTTTCTTTACCAATTATAATAATGAAATTCTTACAAGCAAAGCAAAAGATTTTCACATAACCTAATTTATTTATCTCTTTAATCGTTATATCGCGATTTTCTTTGACACATTTTTCAATTATTTGGATTCTTTCCTTAACTAATGAAACTTTTTTGCTAATATTATTTTTGGTTTTTTCGTTGAATTTTTTTCTGACTTTTTCACAATATTCTTCATACCAAATTTGGAAGTCTTGACAATTAACACAAGCGGCTTTTTTTATTAAAGTTATTTGTGTTAAATAAATTTGAAATTCGCGATTTATTTTTATTCCAAAATCTTTTGATCCCCTCTGATAAACTTTCTCTATTCTTTTAAAACAATTTTTACTTAATTCGCAACAAACCAGTTTTTTCATATTTGTTTATTTTATTATTTGTTATTTTTTCTCACAAATACATTTACTTTGTACTTTTCGGCAAGTTCCGCAAACTACTCTTTTTTGACCCATAGTGGTTATTAATTATTTTTACTATTTATTTCTTTTTGATAAATTAGAAAAGCATCAAGAGTATGAGAAGTTAATTTATTATTTTGATAAGTTCAACCGCCACCTCTTCCTGCTTTATAATTTAAATCTTGGATTTTTTTTTCTTTTTTGTAGACTTGCCGGTATAACTGCTTTACCGCCGAAACAAAAATACTTTTTACTTCTTGTACTTGTGGAAAAGAATACTTTAAACTTTCAATCGCACCAAATAATTTAAATAAGCTAGTCATATCTCTCCCCATTAAGTTAATATAGTTAGTTGTTTCATAAATAATAATGTCAACTGGATTTTTTTTAAATAATTAATTAAAAATTGACAATGTTCTTGTCATTCTTTGCTTTGAAACTCTTGAAATTCAATTTTTTTAGTTTCTTGATTGCTATAAAATATTCCGGTTATTCCAGTTCCACTTGGGTCAATAGTTAAGTATTTTTTTTGGCTTGAATTGGCAACATTTTTTTTAAGTATTTTTTTAGGAACCTTTTTTATTTTTTTCCCCATGAATCTTAGGACAAAATAAAAATCTTGTCTTATTTTTTATTATTGCGAGTAAACAAAAATATAACAGTTATCAATAATATTCCGATTATTAAAACTAAAGGGATAACAATTTCTCATGGCATTTCCCTTTTGTTAGAATTGTTTTTAATACTACTTTCATTAGAAACAAAGTTTAACGGTAAACCGCTTTCTTCTTCATTAACTCGTTCAACTTCAACATCGCTTACCTTTACTGTAATTTCTCCAGTTAAACCCTTTTCTTTGCTAGAATATGCTTTTGTTAAATGGAAGCCATGAGTTTTAAATTCATCATCTGAAAAATTAGCATGAGCATGAACGAAAGGTTTTAGTTTGCCACTATTATCTTTAATCCAAGTAATATTTCCACCAATAGCTGTCAATTCATACATCTTCTTTGGTAGCTTTTTTGCTACAGATTTAACTCCATGCTTTTTTTCACTTTGTGAAAAATAACCCCATACATCTTCAAAACCTCCTCCTACTCCACTGATAATTGTAATAAATTTTTTTTTTGTTAGTTGTGCAAATTCTGAAAGTGCTTCTAGTAATTCATTACCAGGTTTTAGTCTAATAAATCATTCTCCATTTCCCAAAGATATTGCTTTATATTTTTTTGTTTCTCTTTTCATGTTTTATTAATTTTGTTATATATTCATTTACTGAAAAAAATGCCAAAAGAAAGATTTTTAGTTTATAGAGAGTAGTTTGCGATAAACTTATTTCTAATTATTTAAAGCATAAAAAAAAATAAAAATCATTCACCAAAAAGATTTTCTTTTCCCTAAAAAATTTTTTTATAATGTAATAAAATTATATATAGAGTAAAAAATCTATAAAAAGAAAAAAGTTTATAAAATAATATTGAAGAATTAATCTCCATTATAGAATATAAATATAATATATTTTAACAAAATTTACTTGATGAATGAGACCATTTAAGAGCGAGATTTTAGGAGTTAGAAAATCAAACTGCAAGGAAGAAAAGCAAATAGCAATTTTCTCAAGAAAACTTTAGCCAGTAAATTTCTTTTCAAAATAAGTTATTTAAAATTATTAATAATATAATACATGGAAAAAGAAAACATTGGAATATTAGGAAAAAAGTTAGCGATGACACAAATTCCTTTTGCGGATGGTAAATTTGTGGAAGTAACAGCAGTTTTAGTTACTCCTAACTTTGTATCATTAACAAAAACTAAAGAAAGAGACGGTTATGATGCTACTCAATTAGCTTTTCAGGATTGTCGTGCCAAATCACTTAATAAACCCTTGCTAGGTCATTTAAACAAGGAAAATATTAATCCCAAAAGATATTTGCGAGAAATTAAAAATATGAAAGGTTTTGCTATCGGTTCGCAATTAAATTCTTCTGTGTTTAAAGAAGGCGAAAGAATTAAAATAACTGGTACTTCCAAGGGGAAAGGTTTTGCTGGTCCAATCAAAAGACATAATTTTTCTTGTGGACCAATGGCACATGGTTCTGGTTATCACCGCGGTGTAGGTTCCTTATGTACCGGACGTAATCCTAATCGGACTTTCAAAGGGAAAAAAATGGCAGGACACATGGGAAATGAAAAAATTTCAATGCGCAATTTAGAAATAGTAAAAATAGAAAACGAAATTATTTTGATTAGGGGAGGAATTCCTGGACCAAAAAATGGTTTAGTAGTATTATGCAAGTAGAAGTTATTAATCAAGAAGGTCAAATTGTTCGCCAGTTGGATCTTGATCCAAAAATTTGAAAAACTGCTTATTCACCGTTAGTTACTAGTTTGGTTAATCGTAATATTTTAGTTAATCAACGTCAAAATACTAGTAAAGTAAAAGCTCGCGGTGAAGTAAAAGGAAGCGGACGAAAAATTTGGCAACAAAAAGGTACTGGACGAGCTCGGCATGGTTCGAAATATGCACCGCAATTTCGGGGTGGTGGAGTAGCCTTTGGACCAAATGGCGATAAAAAAGCAATTCTACGAGTTAATAAAAAGCAAGGAAAATTAGCTTTGTGCTCGCTTTTAAGTGAAAAATTACGTCGCAAAGAATTGTTTATTATCGAGGAAGTAAAGTTAACAGTTCCTAAAACCAAAGAAGCTAATAACTTACTCAAAAATCTTCCTTTGAATCCTGGTAACATTTTAGTTATTTTGGAAAAAAATGAGCCAATGATTACTCGGGCTTTCGCTAATCTTCCGCAAGTAAAAATAAATAATAGTCTGCTGGTTAACGTAGCGCAAATATTGATTTCTCCTAACGTAATATTTACTGTCCAAGCTTTAACAACAATGGAAAAAAGACTAAACTAATATATGCTCAAAGAATGAATTAATTTACGACCTTGGCAAACTGTTAAAAGTCAAGAACAATACCAAAAGCGCCACACTTACACTTTTTTGGTTAATCCGCATGCTACTCGTTTACAAATTAAAGTAGTACTAAAAGAAATTTTTCCTGGGATAAAAATTCAAAAAATTCGCACCACTACTAGAAAACCAGTTTTACAAAAAAAAACCTTACGGCAAAAATTAAATAAAAAAATTTACACCAAAACAAAAAAAAAAGTTTTTGTACAACTTCATCCAGGATATAGTTTACCTTTATTTAAAACCACTGAGTAAAAATATTTCTTTATAGTCAAAAAAAATGAACCAAAAATTTCCTCTGCCTCACCAAAAAAAAATTAGTTTTTTTAATTTATTTAAAGTATTCCGTTTTTGTACTATTTTACAATGAATTTCTACTGTTATTTATACTATTCTTTGGTATATTTTGTCAGCAACTTTATTTAATTTGGTTAGCCACCGCAATGAAATCAAAAATTTTTCTGATTTAATACCCAATTTATTAAAAAAAACTCTTCCCAAAGGAACAATTTTGATTTGAGGCAAAGAAGAGTTTATTGCTTTTGGCTTAATTTGAGTATTATTTTATGCTCTTATTAATTATTTTGATAATTTATGAGAGGAAGAATTACAAATTAAAGGCGGACATTATGTTAAAAATAGACTACTAGATAAATTTCGCTCTTTACCATTTGAAGAAAGGAAAGTTCATAGTAGTGAAATTAGCACCTTAGTAGAAATAGATAGTGTGACAGTCGGTTGATACTGAAATCATTTATATAATCATATTTTTCATAGTGCTTTTTTTATCATCTTGACAATTTGAGATAATAGGGAAACACTAGTTGATATGCAAGAAAAAACTGTTTTTCTTTCTTTAGTATTTATTTTGATAGTTAATATTGTTAATTTCTTGTTATTAAGGTCAATTTTGCACAACGAAAAAAGGCATAAAGAGGCTTTAGCTAAAGAAAATGCTTTAATTAATAAAGAAAGCGACAAGTCAATTTTAATTGATAGTATGGGTTTAATTTCCGAATATCAAAAAAAACAAAAAAACATTACTAGTAATAATCAGCAACTTTTGCTTTCTTTTGCTCGCACACAAGCTTTACATAAAACTCTCCCAGGAAGGCTAATTGAAAGTTATCCATTTTTTTTATTGTTGGTGACTGGTAGGATTATTGGTCGGGGACTATTTGCTTTCTACGAAGTATTTGAAAATATGCGAGAAGTATTCCATTGTTTTCAGGATTATGGTGATTATAACTCATCGTTAAGTCGAGTTAATAATTTTTTAAATTTACTAGAAAAAGATGATAATTTAACTGGTTTAAAATTAGAAAAAAAAAATATTGATAGTGTTACTTTTCAAAACTTATCTTTTACTTATAGGAAAAACAATAATTGAATACTAAAAAATTATCAGCATAATTTTATGAATAAGAATATTAATAAATTATTCGGAGATAATGGCACCGGAAAAAGTACGATTATTTACTTATTGCTAGGGATGCTAAAACCAAACAAAGGACAAATCTTTATTCATTGTCAAGGAGGAAAAACATATGACTTAAATAAAGATATTAATTTAAAGCATTGACGCGAACAAAAAGTAGCTTATTGTTCTCATGAAAACCTTATTGAAGAAGGTTCAACTGGTCAACGACAAATTACCAATATTAATAATGTTTTAAAAACAAAAAGTAATGCTGAAATAATTATTTTTGATGAAGCTACTAATGCACTTGATAAAGAAAACCTAGATGAAATTTATTATCAATTAGAAAAATTAGCCAAAAAAGGCAAAATAATTATTTATACTAAACATTAACCGTTATTAATCTTCAAATAATTGCTTTTCTTTTATTTTTAAACTTTACCTAATAAAAACGGTACTAATTCTTTTAAATCTGATATTTTTCCGCTCAGTAAACTTGAATTTGTTCTTTTATATTTTATAGTTGGTTTCGCTACTAACTGATAGTCTTCACGTAAAAATCATTGCTTTTGTCTATTTATATCTATTACTTACCAATAATTCTTTATCGTTAGTTTTAAGTCAGTAATAGATAGATTGTTCATGTTTATCATAAATGTTTGCTATTTTTTTTCAAGTATAACTTCGATTGTGTAAACGGTGTAATTGTTCAAGTTCTAATGAAAGTTTTATCCGTTTTTATGAAATTTATTGAATATATTCTTAATAGTTTTTTCTGCCTCGTCCGTTAATTGAGTTAGGATTTCAGACTTTTGAGTTTCTTTAATAGTTTCATTAATCTCCTTTTCAAAAGAAATAAAAAGTTTATCTTTGGAAATACTTAATTCGCCAACAACATTAGAAAAATAACTTATTTGCTTGTCATTTATAAAAGCAGTTTTGTTTATTAGGTTTAATATCAATAAAGTTTTATTTTCACAAGTTCTCCAACTTATATTCTTGGGTAATTCTGGCAACGTACTCCATATAATACAGTTTTATATACATAGTATATAAAAATTAAGTAAAGTTTTAGTTTTTTTTAAAGATATGTAAAACTAAATTATTATAGTGTTGGTTATTATGGTGAGTGAAAAGTGTTCTGTTTATAGTAAGGATTTATCGGTTTGAGAGGAAGACGAAAAATAAAAAACATTATGTCAGAAGATAGTAAAGCAGAAAAAGTCTATAATAATCTCATAAATAAGCACAATTTCGAGAAAGACTTGTTAAAGTTTAAACCTAATACAAAAGATCCTAAAGACATTAGAAATCAAGCAGTTCGCCAAATTCTTTCCAAGGCTTCGAAAGCAGAAACGGGAGAGTTAGGCAAATTTGATATTTGCTATTGTAATGAAGAAGAGAAATTTTTGTTTATAGTAGAAACCAAAGATAAAACTTCTCAGCAAAAAAAAGCTATTGAGGATGTTCAACACTATTTAGGTTTTTTTACAGAATTATCTATTGAATACAAGATAGTAGGTTTGGCCACTTCAGGAGATATTGATGAGAAAGATAATTTTAGGGTTACTACTTTCGCTATTAAAAACAAAGAAATTATTCCTATTAAACGCATGAATAACTTCTTAGCAAGTAAAGAAAAATATTTGGATCTGTTTGCTGCTAATAAAAAAAACAACGCTACTAAAGAGGAAGATGAAAGCAAGATAATTAGTTTAGCTCGAGATACTAGCCGATTATTAAGAGAATTGGGTGGAGACGATAAGCCAATGGTTGTGGCAGGAGCTTTAATTACTCTTTGCAAACCAACAGCAGGAAAAGAAAAATATATTCGTTCTAAAATACGAGAGATAGTTTCAAAATATAGAGAAACATTACAAAAAGAACAAGAACTGCTAGAGGATGACGAAATTAAAACTATAGGTCAAGAAATAAAAAGTAATTTTTTAAAAGAGGCCAAAGCTAACAAAGAAGAAGATCATAGCGACTTAATAAGAATTTTGAAAGAATCGCTTTCTGATGTTCATATAGACAAAAAGGTAAAAACAGTAAATGATTCTGTTGTTTGAGTCATTAACAGAGTAGAAAATAGTGCTACTTTGGTGAGAGTATTTGTAAAAGTTTACCAAGCATTGGAAATAATATCTTTTCAAGGATATGATTTGGCAGCTAAATTTTATCAAGCATTCCTTGAACATTGACGCGGAGATGGAGATAGAGGCATTGTTCTTACTCCTTGGCATGTTACTGAGCTAATGGTTGAGTTAATTGATAGATTCAAAGCTAATTTTGAAGAAAAGAAAGGAATTACTGAAAAAGATATTTGTTTAGATCCTTGTGCGGGAACAGGAGGTTTCTTGCTAGCCTTTATGAATTATCAGATTAAGAAATATAACAATAAGGAAAAAGCTAAAGAAAACTTAATTGGTATCGAAAGGCATCCAGGAATGTTTGTTCTTTCCGTAGCTAATATGTTAATCCAAGGAGATGGCAAGGCTAATTTAGAACAAGGAAGTTGTCTTGATAAAAAAGAAACTTCTAAAAAACCCACCATTGGTTTAATGAATCCTCCCTACTCTGATACAAAGCAACCAGAAATTAAGTTTGCTTATCAACTATTAAAATTTGTGAAAAACGGTTGGGTAGCAATGATCGTTCCTATTTCTGTCTTCGCTAATAAATCTGAATTGAACAAGGATACTAAAGAAAGAATTTATAATCAAAACACCCTTAAGGCTATTATTCAAATGCCAACTCAATTATTTTATCCCCTTAGTGTTCCTACCCATATTGCTGTCTTTCAGACTGAAAGTTCTCATCAACAAGGAGACAAAGTTTATTTCTATAATTTAGCCAGTGATGGTCATAAGTTAGTTAAAAAAATTCGCAAAGATAAAAATAAACAATGAGATAAGATAAAGGATGATTTATGAAAAGATTTGAAATACCTAAGAAATTTGAAAAATAATGAAGAGAATGAAAAAGCAAAAACATCCTTGGTAGTTAATGATGTTAGTGCAAAGGATGAATGAAGTTTTCATTATCAGCAAAAAAAACAAATTGAAAAGGATTTTATTGAATTGTTTATTGTTAATCCCAGTAAAGGAAAATTACTATTCGAGAAAATATTAAGTGAATTTATCCTTTATAAAATCGAGGAAAAAATAGGAATATTAGATCGAAAATTAAGAATAAACTATGCAGAAGAAAAAGGAAATACAAAAGAAAAGGAAAGATTAAAAAGAGAGCAATCAACTGAGTGAGTAGTTATCTATAATTATTTGCTTTACAAGTGAAAACAAAAAGAAAATAATTTAGAATTAAAAGCTAGTAATGAAATTAGTGAAAACTTGAAGTTTTTGAAACAATTAGCTTGAAAAGATTTAGTTGTAGAAACTGAACTTCCTCATAGAGTTAAAGAGATATCAGAAAAAAAAGAGCAAGTTAAACAAATTAGAAAGCAGTTAGAAGCAATCAAGCAAGATGATAAAGGTAATTATTATACTAAATTAAAGGAAAAGTCAGAGAAATTAGAAAATGAAATTAATCAATGATCAGATTTGAGTAAGAGGAAATGATGACCCTTTCAAGTTAAAAGAATATTTGATGTTCAAAAATCTAAGAAAAAAGATTGTTTAAAAATGGGAGAAGTTAAATGAGGAAATAATAACTATGTTACTACTGCTTCAAAGAATAATGGCATTCATTTTCGTTCGACAATAGGAACTTATTCAGGAAATATGTTAACTGTTGCTACTAACGGAGACTGTTTAAATTTTTATCAAGATAAACCTTTTTGTGTCAATAGCGATGTAGCTATACTAAAACTACGAGAAGATTATCCACCTTTAAACATTTATCGAGGTTTGTTTCTTAACGCCCTCTTGCGGATTAGTCAAAAATATCATGGTTGAACTAATAAAAGAGGGAAAGAGGAATTGGAAAAAGAACTGATAATGCTTCCAGTAAACGAAAGTAAAAAATATTACAAAGAATGTATAGAATCGGCTGATTATGAACTGAGAACTGATAGAGAAGAAGTTGTTCAAAAAGTTCTTCCTAAGGGAAAAAAATTAATACGATATGCCGAATATGAACCTGATTGAGAGTTTATGGATATATGGATATATATATAGACTATTGGAGAAAGCAATAATATAAGAAAAGTAAAAAACCAGGAAACAATTTCTTATCTTAAATATCCTCAGGAAGAGTTAGGAGAGAAATCATTTACTATGAAGAATTATTGGTAGAGTAATACTTTACATTTTCTTGGAAAAAATAATGATACTTGTTAACAAAAGAATTTTTTTGCTAAATTCATATTAATTTTTCTCTGATTTCTTATGCTAACAGCTAACATACAAATTTCATCTTCTTTTTAATTAAGTTAATTTTATTTTTAGCAATTTCTTGTAGATAAGTTTTATTCTCTGATAGTAGTTTACCAACTATTTTTTGGTAATAATTGAATTTTTCTTGGATTGGTTTTAACTCACTGTTGATTGTTTCGATTAATTTTTTTTTAAATTGCTGATAATCAAAAGAAAAAAATTCTTTTTCAATATCTTTTAAATTTCTGTTTTGTAAAAGAGAATAAATAACTAAAAGATTGGAAATACCTGGTTTTTTTTCTAATTGATAATAAATTTCGTTTTCTGAATCAGTTTTTGCTAAACTAATTTTTTGGCTAATTATTTCTGGTGAGTCCAACAAAGCAATATAGTCTTTGCCACTTTTTGAACTTTTTGACATTTTACCGTTTGGATTTTGCAAACCCATAATTTTAGCTCCAATATTTGGAATAGTAAGTTTTGGCAACTTTAATAATTTTTCTTGATAAAAGTTGTTAATTTTTCGAACAATGCTTTTGGTTAATTCCAAGTGTTGTTCTTGATCTTGTCCAACGATAACTAAGTCAGCATCATAAAGGAAAATATCTGCTGCCATTAAAACTGGGTAAGATAATAAGGCTAAATTACCAGTTTCATCACTTTTTTTTTTTTCCTTATATTGTATCATATTATTTAATTCACTTACTGTTGTTAAAGGCGCTAAAATTCAACTTAATTCTAGGTGTTCTTTGATTTGCGATTGAACAAATATTTTACAATCTTCCTTTAGGCCGCAAGAATATAATAAAGCAACAATTTCATGGACTTTTCCTTGATAATCAAAATCTGGCATAGGAATGGTTAACGCGTGTAAATCAGCAACCATAATGACTACTTCATATTCATCTTGTAGAGATAAAATATGTTTAATTACTCCCAAGTAGTGACCTAAGGTTAGAGTGCCAGTGGCAGTGATGCCAGTAAAGAAACGGGGTTTGGTCATGATATTAATAATTGGTGCGCCTAGGAGGATTTGAACCCCCGACCTTCTGATCCGAAGTCAGACGTTCTGTCCGCTGAACTATAGGCGCAGATTTTTTAGCTTTTCATTTAATCAAAAAATAACTTAGTGAACCAAAAATAAAGAATCAAAAAACAAACAAAAAAAATATTCAGAAAGTTTGACTAATAAAAGTATTCTTATATAAATCTTCTTTATGCGAAGGTTTATCGGCACAACGATAAAATCAAGGGAAAGGATAATCTCACGGATAATCATAAACTTCTTTTTTTCCCACAAAATGATAACTATTTTTGTCTATAAAGGGTCGAAAAACCACATAAAAATAAAAAAGAGTAGGAAGAATTAACGAATATAGCAAACTCTTTTTTATTTTTATAATTAGCAAATAAGTTTTACTAAATTTGTAAAAAAAGTAAAAAACTAGACCAGGAGCAATAATATGTCAAAAAACATTATAGACTCATCAACTTTGAGAAACAGTTAAACGAAAAAATCCAAAATTAACTAATTTTTCATTTTTTTCGGGAATATGTACTCATTTAGGACCATTTAATTGATACAAAGCAACACCGCACACATAGATTACACCACTTATCATGTTGCAAGTCGTAATTACTACATCAAAAAATTGTCGACCGTAAGTTTGCTTATTTTTACTAACTAACTTGTAAACTGCTCACAGAATGGTTACTAAGGAAGCGAAAGCTGAAAATCAAATGAAGAATCATGCTCAATAACTAAGTTTTAAAAAATTAACAAAAGAACCGTTTGGATCATGATTACACTTGTCAGTTCAAGCACACATAAATACTGACAGCAAATGAATAGTAGTGATAAAAAATAATAATCAATAATATTTGCGACTTACTTTTTTTTTTTGTTGCATTTTAACTGGAGGAACTGGTTGGATTCGAACCAACGAAAAGAAGTTTTGCAGACTCCCGCCTTAGACCACTCGACCACAGTTCCCTATTAATATTTTTTAATACAAATTTTAATTTTTACTTTCTTTATGCGTATTTTTTTATTATAATATTTTTAGCAATTAAATATTATTTTACTACCATCAAAAAGAAAAAACTTTCGCCATATTGCGCAAACCTATTATGAAGAGCAAACTTTTAAAAGAAATAATAAATTATAATCACCAACATATGAATGATTGACAAAAATTCTAACGAAAAAAATAATCAGGATCATTTTGGATAATCTTAGTAATATTTTCTTTTCTTTTTAGCAAATTTAAAATTTTTTCGTCAATAGTATTTTTACAAACTAGATCAATTACTAAACGGACTTTGGGATTTTCACTAGCATTAGTTGGCAAAAATCGTGCTTCGGCTTGTTCATTATCAGCTGGCGAATAACTGCGATCAGCAAAAATGATGGTGTCAGCTTGACTAAGATTTAATCCAGTTCCTGCGCTTTGAATATTACAAAGTAAAAGAGAAATCTTTTTTTCTTGGAACTGTTGAATAAATTCTTTTCTTTCGCTAAAAGAAATTTTACCGGTAATTAAACCAACCTTGTTTTTTTTTTCTTGAAATATTTTGGCTAATGGTTCCAAAAAAGTCTCACTACGAGTAGAAAAAATTAAAATATTGTTTTGTTCATTTTCTTGGCAATATTCAACCAAAAAATTAACTTTACTTCCTCAGGTTTTTATTCCTAAGGCAGGCGGATATAAAGTCAGCGTTTTTAATTTAGCTAAAAACTCCAGTGGATAATAATTACTTTCTCTTTTTTTCACTCAGCGAAAATAAAGTGCTTGTTGTTCTTCTTCCATTACTAGATCTTCTTGTGAATAAATAATGGCTGGCAATCATGGCAAAACTTCTTTTTGCTTTCTGCTTACCGAAATTTGTTTTAAAATTGTTTGTAATTCTTGGTGAGTTTTTTCATCTTTAAAACTAAGCACTTTTTTTAGAATAAAAGTTTGCCCTTGACGAGAAGTAAATTCAGTTTTTTGAATGGTAAAAAAATGTTCAGCAAATTTTCAATAAGAAGTATATTTTTCTGGTTGTAAAAACTTTAAAATGCCAAAAATATCAGTATAGTGATTAACAGTTGGAGTACCGGTTAGTGCCATTTTATAATTAGCATCTTTTAAGCAGTAAATACTTTTGCTCTGTTGCGACTGATAATTACGTAGAAAATGAGCTTCATCCACAATCGTACAATAAGGTTGTTTATTAGCCTTTTTTCGGCAGATTTTGAAAAAAGAACTGTCAGTTTTAAAAATATCTTTGGAAATAATAATTACTCAATCTTTTTCCTGACAAAAGCGCTGATAAAATATTTTTCTAGTTTCGCTAGGTAAATAACTAATAATATAAGCTGGTTTGTTTAGCCATTTTTCAATTGAATTTTGTCATTGCTGTTGTAAAATGCTTGGACTAATAATTATTAAATTATTTACTGGTAAGTGATAATAAGTAACTAAAGCAGTTGGCGTTTTTCCAGTACGCATTTCATTAAAAATTGCCATGCTTTTTAATCGACTTAAAAATTTTACATCTTCTATTTGATAGGGACGTAATTTTAAAGAAGAAGTTTGCAATTTAGTTTCTTTTATTGGGAAAGAAAAATCTTTAGCAAGAACTTTTTTTAACTTCAATAAATTAAGATTATTTTTGGTAAGGAAATAATGTTGAGCTTTTTCTTCATTAGCAGCATTTAAGCAAATAGCCCAAGGATTATTGCTTTTAAAAATAATTTTTGTTTCACTAATTTCAACAATTTCTATCTTAAAATTATTCTCCACGCTCACTAGTTAGATTTTCTTCTAACTTTTTGACTGTTAAGAATAATTTACTTTTTCGTCGAGCGGCATTGTTTTTATGAATAACTCCTCTACTTGCTGCCCTGTCTAAAAATACTTGAACTTTAATCATTGCTTTTTTTAATTCGCTAATATCTATTTCACTAATTTTGGCTAATTTTAAACGAAAATCTTTTTGACAATTTTTAATTAAAGTTTTTAATCGACGATTAGATTTCCTATTTTCTTCATTTTTTCTTAAAATAGTTTTTTTTCTCATATTAATTTATATTTTATATTTAATTTAAACACGATAAACACGCACAAACTTAAAAAGCGATAGTCGCGAGAGCTTTCAAAATATTTTTACTGTTAGCAATTGCTTATTTTTAAAGAGAAGAATAAGATTATTTGTATAGATAAAAGTTAAAAAATAAACATAAAATCACGGTAACTCAAATTCTTAATAATTTTAAAAAATCAAACTTTTTACACTGATTTAAGCAATCAATCTAAAGCAAAAAAATATGTTTTAGTTATGTTTCCCTATCCATCAGGAGCTGGTTTGCATGTCGGACATGTTCGTTGTTTTTTTCTTTTCAGCAAAAATAAACAAATTAGCAAACAAAAAAGAATAATTGTTCCTAAACTTCCTGAAATAACAAGACCAGTTTTGGTTTTTTTCTCTTTTGCTCCATAATCATCGCCAACCCCTCCATTTTTAAAAATCGTTCCTCAAAAGCCCTAGCTCTTTCATTTTCTCCTTTTAAAACCACCATCACGGCGCCTAGACCATTTTTGCGGTTTGCTTGGTTTGCGAACACTTTTATCTCTTCTTACTCGCACTATTAGACGGTTTCAATATTTACTTTCTCCTTTTTCTAGTAAAGAAGTAAGCAACCATTCCTATTATTAATAAAACTATTCCTCCACCAATTAATAAAGGAGTTCAGTTAAAACTGTTGGAGTTGCCATTGCCTACTTGGCTGGGATTGCCATTTTGCTCTCTCTCTCTCTCTCTCCCTCTCTCTCTCTGTTTGGTTTATTATTATTTTTAAAATTCTTTTTGCAATCCAGAGAACAATAACCTCCTCAATAATCTCTTTCCTCTCCATCATTTCATTTCTTGCAAGTAAGACAATTTCCTATCTCACAACCTGCTAAATCTACAGACCCATCAGAGTTAAAATGTTCAACAACAAAACAAACTTTAATTCCTTTATCTTTTCAATAATCATATTCTAAAACATTTTTAATGTCGGCAGGATCTTCTAAATTTCTTACTAATGATTTATAACCTTCTTTTTTTTTATCCCAGCAATTAACGCACAAACTAAACTTATTATTATTTCACCTTCTTTCAATTTCAACTTCAATATCGATTTCATAATAATTTCTTTTACAAGGTATATATCCTCCAAATTGTCTACGTTCTTTAGCTTTAGGTTCAACAGGATTATTATTGAGATCAAGGAAACTAATTTTTTTGTTGCATTCTTTACAAGTTATGCTCTTCATAATATATTTTATGTTGTAATATATTTTTTCATTATAATCATTGACAAATAATGTATCTTCTAGTCTTACATCATAATTAGCTGGAAATATAGAAGTTAGATTTTTTATACAACTTTCATAAGCAATAGAACATATTTCTATTCCATGAATATAAGTTTCTAGACCTTTTTTATCAATTTTTGGGATAAATTTTCCCCTTTGACTACTTTTACATACCTTTTCACTATATTCTTTAAGAAAGCGCCATTACCACAAGAACTATCTAACACATGCTTTTTGAGTATATCTTTTCCCTTATAGTTAATAGAATCCAACATGAAATTAACTATAAAATCAGGAGTAAATACTTGACCCAGTTTTTTTATATTTTTGTCATGATTATTAATCTTTGATTTCATTCCTCTTTTGTAAATTTTAAACTTAAATAAACTCCAACGCCACAGACATATTTTATTTTCGACTTGGTTAACACGCTCTCTGTTTTTTTATTGTTACGGTATAATTATTTGGTAGACCTTGGAGGACTCGAACCTCCAACCGCTCGATCATAAATCGAGAGTTCTAACCGATTGAACTAAAGGTCCGCTTGTGTAATTTTTATAAAAGTTGAGACTTTATATAATTAATTTTTTACTTAAAATTAGTAAGAAGCGGTTTTTTTATTGTAAAAATTATTATCCATCCGAGAATTGTTAGCATCTCTTGATAAGGTATTATCTTTTTTAATTTCTTATTAACTAAAAAAATGAGATATTTGTTTACTTTTATTGCTTTCCTTGACAACTTTATAAAAAATAATAATAAGCAAAAGTAATGAAAAAATCATTAATCTTCCTTGAATCTTCAACTAAAAAAATAACCATTAAATCTTTTTTAGGAAACGACTATGAAATATTTGCTACTGGTGGTCATTTATGAGAATTAAAAAAAACTGGAGTTTATAATTTAGGAGTAGACTTAGAAAAATTTACACCGGAATATGAAATAATTGAGGGAAAAAAGAAGTTTATTAGCTTTTGACAAAACTATTTGAAACAAAACCCGCAACTTACCATTTATTTAGCTACTGACCCTGACCGCGAGGGTGAAGCGATTGCTCGCGAAGTTGCCGAAATATTAAAAATACCAGCTAATCGTTATAAACGTTTGCTTTTTCATGAAATAACCGCTAAAAGTATTCGTCAGTCTTTAGAAAATCCACTTACTTTAGATAAAAACTTGGTAGATGCACAAATTTCTCGGCAAGTTTTAGACCGCATGATTGGCTTTTGTTTAAGCACACTATTGCAAAAAAAAACCAAAGCTCCATCGGCAGGAAGGGTACAATCGGTGGTATTGAAAATGATAGTAGAAAGAGAAGCAGAAGTAAAATCTTATGATAAAAAAAAAGATTATATCATTTGCGCTACTTATAAAAAAGGAAAAGAAGAATACATTTTGCGTCAAAAAACTGCTACCGGTGAGTTAGTAATTTATGAAAATGAGGAAAAAGCAGAAATTATTCGCCAGAAATTAAGCGAAGATTTTCAACTAATTAAGCAAAATGAAGAAGAAACATTTATTTTTCCTAAGTTACCGCTGATTACTTCTCTTTTGCTTTATGAAGCACGGATGCAATTAGGATTTTCCATTGCTAAAACGACAAAACTAGCTCAAGAGTTATATGAAGGGGTTTGAGTTGAAGGAAAAAAACAGCGTCTTAGTTTAATTACTTATCCACGAACTGATTCTTCACGCTTAAATAAGGATTTTCTGCGACAAACTTGGCAGTATATTACTGAAAAATGAGGAAAAAATTATTGCAATTTTTCAACTGCTTCGCCCAAGGAAAAAAAAACAAATATTCAAGATGCTCACGAAGCCATTCACCCAACTTATTTAAATTTTTCTCCTTCCGACTTAGAAACCTCACTTAATAAAGAACAACAAAATTTATATAATTTAATTTTTAACCATACCTTAACTAGTTTAATGAGTCCGGCACGGATTACTCGGCATAATTATAATTTTATTAACAACAAATATTATTTTTCTATGAAAGAAAGTATTGTCAAGTTCTTCGGTTTTTTTATTGTCAACCCAACTGATTGTTTTTCTCGTTATAAAGTAAAAGAAAAATTTTTGTTAGAAGCGAAAGATTTAAATCCTCTTCACACCGAAAAAATTGAAGTAAAAGAATATGTAGAAAAAAAACCACGACGATATAATGAAGGAAGTTTGGTGCAAGAATTAGAAAAATTAGGAATCGGTCGTCCTTCTACTTATAATGCTTTTAGTAAAATACTTTTGCAAAGGACTTATGTTGCTTTTGATGAAAAAGAATGCTTTATTCCTACTGAATTAGGTTTAAAAGTTAACCAATGATTACAAGAAAATTTTTCATTTTTGATTAATGAAAATTATACTGCTAGTTTAGAAGAAGACTTAGATGAAATTAGTCAAGGAAAAGAAAGTTATTTTTCCTTTATTAAAAGGTTTTGAGATAATTTTTTTCCTTATTATAAAACAATTGAAGCGAAATAATCTTTTTTCTTTTCTAACCAATATTAAAAAATTTTTTTTAGGTATGCAACTAAAGTTGAAACAGACTAAAAAAATAGTTAATTAGTTTAAATTTCATTAAAATGTCTTTATAAGGAGGTGTGTCCGAGCGGTTTAAGGAGGTAGTCTTGAAAACTACTAATATTTACGTATTCAAGGGTTCGAATCCCTTCGCCTCCTCCAATTTTTATGTTATAAAATGTTTGCTGATCAACAAAAAAATTTAATAAAAAAATATTTAACTTTGTTAATTCAAGAGTTTATCAAAGATCCTCAACATCAAAATATTACTATTATTTTTAAAGATTACTTAGGAGAAAAAATAGCAGCTTATACTAAACCACGCCAATGAGATGAAATCATTTGAACGATAATAAATGGTAAAAAAGTTCCTGGTTCAGAAAAAACTACTCATTTTTATAGCTATGAAATTGGTTTTCTAAATGAATATGAAAATGAAGAATGACGAGCAGCTATTGTTCATGAATTTACTCATCTTTATTTTTTTACAATAGGTAAGCACGAGCATCAACATGATGACCAGTTTTATTCTAATATGGAGCGCTTTGAAAATTGACTAGATGAAAATCAAGGATTAATACCACGAACCGATAAAAGTCATGATTGAGACCAACATATTGATGCTAACAAAAGAGACGAAAGAAGAAAGAAAATTTGTCCAAGTTGTGGTAAAAAAGAAACTCCTTATAATACTGTCAATGAATGTTTTTCTTGTCATCAAAACAAAAAAGAATTCAATCGACTTGTTAATTTAATCAAAAACAGTTGTAACTTAACTGAACTTGAAAGTAATTATCTAACTGTTAAGGCTTCTTCCCTCTATAGGGAAAATAACAAAGTAGTGTTAGATCGCCTTTATCAAAATTGCAAAAATAGTTTTTCAGTCAATGTTAACCACGTCGTAGCACCAACTATCGAAAAGCCGACTATTAAAAATCCACCTAATGAAAAAAGTTTGATTTGATTAATAATAATTGGAGGTTTTTTCCTTATTTTTATTATTATTTATCAGCATATCATTAAGAAAAAGAAAAAAACTAATTAAATTTGTTTACGTTAAAAAGTACTAATATGCTAAAAAAAGACTCTGAAACTAAAAAATCTTCTGCTGTTCACCAAGAACTAGAAAAAATTGTTGAAAATCTAACTAAAGATTTTGGTGAAGGAACCGCAACTTTATTAGGCGAAAATAGTTTCCAAAAGCAAGGAGTTTTGTCAACTGGTAGTTTTCTTTTAGACCGAGCAATTGGCACTGGTGGTTATGTTCATGGTAAAATTATTGAAATTTTTGGTTTACAATCAAGCGGAAAAAGTACTTTATCTCTTCACGCAGTGAAAGATGCCAAAAATTGGGAAAAAAAGCTGTTTATTTTGATTTAGAAAATAGTTTAAATATTAAATATTCAAAAGATATTGGCGTAAAAACTGAAGAATTAATTGTTCCTTACCCAAGTAGCGGAGAAGAAGTTTTTAATATGATAGTCGGTGATGATTCTTCAAAAAAGGAGCGAAGAAAGGGACTAATTGAGGTAGGAGTTGATTTAATCATTATTGATTCGGTTTCAAATTTAATTCCTCGTGCTCAATTGGAAGCCAGTTTAGAAAAACAAAGAGTTGGTTCTCATGCTGCTTTGATGTCAGCTGGTTTACGAAAATTGAAAAGTGCCTTAACCAATCAAAAAACTATTGTTATTTTTATCAACCAAGTTAGAAAAAATATTTCTACTGGCTTTTTTACTGGTAGTCCAGAAGTTACTACTGGTGGAATGGCGTTAGACTTTGATTCTGATTTACGCATTAAACTAAAAGTTAAAGAAAAATTAGTTAAAGATGATAAGTCAATTGGTATTAAAGTTGAAGCGAAAATTATAAAAAACAAATTAGCTACGCCGGATGGGGTAGTTAATTTGGAAATTATCTATTCTTGTGGAATTCAAAAAAAGCGTGAAATTTTTGATTTAGCGATTGAAAAAAATATTATTCAAAAAAGTGGCAATTGATATTCTTTTCAAGAGCAAAGATTAGGAAATGGTAAAGAAGCAGTGATTAATTTTCTTTCTGATAATTTAAAATTGTATGAAGAAATTGAAAAAAAATTCTTGAAACTTTTGAAGAAAATTAAAGCGTCCCATGAATAAAAAGAAACTTAAACTAATCTTAATAACAATTTCTATATTGTTATTAACTATTATATTGATTTCTTGATTATATTATTTAAAAAATAAAAATGAAAGTTATAAAGAAATATCCAAAGATGAGGAAATTAAAAAAATTTATCTTTCTCGCCAAAACAAACTAAATAAAGAAAAGAGCGAAAAAGTAAAACCCAAACACAAAATAACTGAACTTACGATTCTTTATGATGGAAGTTATTGTCCAGAAGAATTTTACGGATCTCATGGCAACTGTTCTACTCATCGAACTTATCATGCTTTTAACTGTTTTAACGGTTCAAAAATTGCTATTTCTCAAAAAAATCAAAATCTAATCTTTCAAAAAACTAGATTTGGCACACCGTTGAGTTCGCGATTAAAATTTAAGATTAGTTTTTCTGTTAAAGATGTTCAAAAACATTGAAGAATTGGCAAAACCGGTCCTTATTACGACTATTATTTTGATGAAAATAATACCAAATTTCAGTTAGAAAAATTGCCCATTCAATGAGAAAATTCCCAATCATTTAATGATTCTTTTCTTGGCAAATGAAAAATCGATCTTAAGAAGTCAATAGAAAGCGGTTTTGGAAAAATAACACCAAAGATCAAGCAACGAATAGAAGAACAATTATCCCGAGATTATAATTAATTAAAAGAAACGCAGTGACATTTAGTCTTAGAAATATGCTTAGAAAACGATTTACCAACAATTCATTATTGAGGCCACGGAGGGAAAACAGTCGCCGGAAGCACGTTTTTAGAATTAAAAATTTTAATGATTTTTTGATGGCTTGTTTTACTAATTTTCATCCTTCTTATGGTTCAAAAATTATTTCCCATCCTGAAAATGCCGTGCTAACTTCTTTTAAACTAAATAAAAATAAGGATATTTTAACTATATATAATCCCGGATTAGTAATTGGCATCTGTAGTATTGGTAATGTTGACTCACACAAAGTTCTCGGTTGAAAATCCTACACAAGAAATAAAGAATTTAAAAAATTACATCCATATTTTATTAACAATGCTTATATTATTGCTAAAAAAATAGGTTAGTAAGGTCTATTGCTTTTTTGAAAAGATATTTATTTTTTTGCTTTTACGATCCTCTTTACCACGTAATTTTTGTTCTGCTAATAACTGGTTAAACTCTGCTTCGAAAAAATCCTTTCCTTTTTCTTCTAAATAATAAGAAATTAGTTCAAGGGGAATACCGTGAGTATCATATCATAAAAAAATTTCGTGAGTTGGAATTATTTTTTGAAAATTTTTTGAACAATAATTAGCAATCTTTTTGGTTGCACTAGTAATAAAATTCATTTCCTTAACAATCTCTTTTTCTAGATTAGTCATTATCTGAATTTTTTTTTCTTGTAAATGAGTATAAAAAGTTCCATTAATTTCTATTATTTTTTGACTTATGGCAAGCAAATCAGCAGTAGAAAGATTTAGAAAAAAAGCAGTTAGACAACTTCTTTTGATTAATTTTCTTAAAATATAACCACGACCTTTTGACTCAATTAATGCTCCGTCTCCTAAAGCAAAAATTGTAGTTCGCAAATGGTCAGCAATAATATAATAATTTCCTTTTTGTTTTTCATTTTGGTAAGTTGTAATATTATCTAGCATATTTATTCTTTAAACAATTATGACAAATTTGCCACTAACCAAGCCAGCGGAATAATCATCAGTAAAGAAATAATCGCTGAGATAATCCAACCTATAATGAGATAATTTCATTCACCTTTTACCATATTATATTTTTTCTTTATTCTAATAAATTAAGTAATAATGAAAGCAACTAAAATTCTGCAAATTCATACTACTACTAACCCATTAGTAGAAATTAGCAATAAATAATTTTAAGAAGGAAAAGTATTAATAGAACCGTTATTTAGATTTTTTAGACTTGTTATTATTTTTTCTGACTTTTCCGAGTTGATAAGTTACTTTTTAATTTGCGATGGCACCTCTTGTTTTTAAGTTAAAAAAGCAGAAACTGGTGAAAATGTTTTAAAGGTTTTTAGTTAAAAAACTATAAAGAAGGCTGCTATAAGAAAAGCGCGAATTACTTTTTTTTTGTTTGATTCAACGAATATTATTAGCGAGCGCATCGCCAAAAAAAGGAACTTCGCCATGACCAGCATAATGAAAAAAGTAAGCATTGACTCGTGAATTATCACCCATATTTTTTTGAAAGTGCTTTCAAATATTTAACGAAGACTGCCAAGAAATTATTTTATCTTTTAAACCGTGTAGTAATAGTAATTTTGGTGCTAAATCATAGGGTAATTCATCCAAAGGATTAGCAGTAATTATTGTTTCTTTTTCAACAGAAAAAAACCGTTGAATATTTTTTCAAAAAAAAATTTCTTTTTTTTTGAAAAAGAGTGAACCGCCTCAAAAAGGATTGCTTAAAAAATTAGTAAGTTGTTCGAAAAAATTATCAAAAGGCGCTTCACAAATTACTGCTTTTACTTCCAAATGGCGTCTTTGAAAATTACTTAATCAAAAAAGTAAAGTAGCAGCGCCCATAGAAAAACCATAAAGAGCCACGGCAGTTGGTTGAATCCTTTCTTTGGCTCAGTTAATAATATCTTCTAAATCATTAGCTTCATTTTTGCCTAAGGTAAGATAAAATTTTTCTGATTTTCCATGATTACGGGCATCATAAATTAAAACTGAATAACCCACTTGTAAGACTAAATGAATTACATAAAACAATGACCAGCGGTTATTGGTTATTCCATGACAAAAAATAATTAGTTTTTTATTGTTTTCATTAAATACAGGCGATTTGATATAAGTGCCTTTTAAAATTAAATAGTCATAAGTAGTAGTAATTTGAAAATCTTCACAAAGTTTTAATTCTCGTAAAAAGGTAAAATATTTTTCGTATTCTCTAAGGCAAATAAACTCTTTAATTCCAGTTTTTCTTTTAATTTTATCATTAATTATTCCAGTAAAACTTCCTTCAGTGAAAACTGTGGATTTAGGGTCTCAGCGAGCTAATCCTAACATTTTTTTTAGTCAAAGAATAATTTTTTTTAACATATGTTTTTTTAGAAATTTTTAGTTTTTTTACTTATTTTTCTTATAACGAAAATAATTAAAATTAGTAGTGCTAACACCAAAAATCCGATTAATATCAGAGAAGTTCAATTAGTTGGATTCTTAGTTTGGTCGTTTTTGGTTGGCTGATTTGACTGTGGCTGACCTTCATAACTAGAGTTGGTTGACTTTGGTTGATATTGAGGTTGATTGTTGCGGTGTTGATTACCATTTTGCTGATTAGGGACAGGAGACTCTGGATTATTTTTAAATTTTTTATACTCTTGATGTGAATAATACTTAGGTATTTTATCAATTCGCGCATGTAAATAATGAACACCTAAACCATTAGTAGATAATCATTTTGGCTGACCATCAGTTAAACTTTCCTCCAATTTATTAGCTACTTCTTGCCAAAAAACTAATTGTTGATTTTCTGGAGCATTTTTAGTAAATTCGCTGAGATTTTTGTAGTCCAAAGATTTTTTGTGAAGTTGAGGGTTTTTTTCGGAAGGAATTGGAGTAATTAACATTGCGTCTCCTCCTAAACTAGGAAAACTACATACCTTGCTTTTATCCTTTCCAGCAAAATGCTCTTGAAAACTAGCATAATTTTGTTCAATTCTTTTTAATGCCTTAGATTTAGTTGCCACAAACTCAAAAGGTTGATTAATCGTTTGTTGGGATACCGGCGGACATTCCCAAAAAAAGCCTTGTAATTTGCTAGTAACTTCATTCAAACTTTGTTGGAACGCTTGCAGAAAATAATTATCATTCTTTTTTAAAGCAGTAAGAAAGTCTTGCCAAGTAAAAATAAGATTATTGTTAAAAAAAGAACAATGAATTTGGTTATTACTTATTTTATTTAAATTATATTTATAGTTTGAATTCATAATTTATTAAGATTAAGTTATTTTAATAAACAAAATTGCCCGGTTAGCTTAGCTGGTTAGAGCGTTTGACTGTTAATCAAAAGGTCGGAGGTTCGAGTCCTCCACTGGGCGCCATTGTCATAAGAAAATTTCATTTCGGTAAAAGTAAAATTATTAGCAAAAGTAAGACTAAAAATTGCTTGAAAAATTATCCAATTACCAAAATAGTAACTGTCGAAAGAATCAAAAAAAATAATTTTTTTAAAGGAAAAGTCAGAAAATCTTCTAATTCTTCTTGTTAAAAAAACTAGACAAAAAATCATTCACTAAATTTTTTTTATTATATAATAAAATTATATATAGAGTAAAATTTATATAAGTGATAAAGTTAAAAAAAATGATTACAGGGTTATTGTTTATCCTTCTTTCTAGGTAAGTAAAAAGCGACTAGTTCCTTTTCAATAGGATTGGTAGAAATTCTACTCTTTTCCCCTAGTAAAAAGAGAAAAGTTTAGAAAAAAAATTAAAATTTCAAGGTTTATTGCGCCATTAAACAAAACATGATGATTAGTGAGTGAAAAGTTGTAAACTATGGTTAATTACTTAAAATAATAATATAATATGTCTTTAATTGCTAAAAAACAAAACTTAGTACAAGATATTCGAAACAATTTTCAAGTAGCTAAAGCAGTTATTTTTTATGATTTTCACTATGTCGAAAATGAAAAAATTTTTCAACTGAAAAAAGAATTAAAAAGAAATGGTTGCTTATGAAAGGTTTATAAAAATACCTTGGTACAAAAAGTTTTACGAGAAAAAATTTCTTCTTTAACACTTACTAAAGTTAATGCTTGAATTTTTTGTCAGCAAGATGAATATCAGCCGTTAAAAGTTTTAGCGCAATTTAATAAAGAAAATGATCCCAATTTTCCACGTTTTCATGGCGGTATTTACGAAGGCAATCTAATTTCCATTGAAAAGTTGGAAAAATGAGCTCAATTGCCTAATCGCCAAGTGCTATTACAAAATTTATGTTATTATTTAACTTTTCATTTGCGTCGTTTGCTTAATCTTTTAGAACAATTAAAAAACAAGAAAGTGCAAAATTAAACAAACTATTCAATGTGCTAAATGCCAAGAAAATGCTTATAATGCTGATAATTGACGAAACTGTCAGCATCCGTACTTTGGGGGTTTTCCTATAAGGAGCAAAGAAGACGGAAAAATATATTGTGGAGATTGTTATCAAAATAATTCTCAGTGTCGAGTATGTAAAAAATCGATGGTTAATGTTAATGTCCTTATTCATTCTGGACATGGTCGCCGAGTAGATGCTCACATGAGAGCTTGTGAAAAAATATGACGAGAAGTTTCTTTTTATTGTTCTGAAAAATGCCTTAAAGATTATAATACTAACCAAGAAGTTTCTAAATGACATAAAAAATTAAGTCAAGGTTATCAAAAATGTTCTGGATGTGTAGAACTTTTTGAACATTTAAAAAAAAGACACGATATGAGTTTTTCTCATGCTTGTTTATTAATTAAGTTAGTTCCTAATCAAGGAGAACTATGTGAAATTCATCAACCTGATGAAAATAACCAAAAAGCCCAAAATTACTGGAATTCACTTAGCAAAGAAGCAAGATTAACTGTAATAAAAAACGCTAACGAAATAGTGGGAAGTAATCATTTTGCCGACGGAGACTTAACCAATGAACAATTAAGCGAAAAAGAGAAAGTACCACAACGCATTTTTTATGCTTTTTTTGCTTCTGAGTGTGATATTTGTCAAGAAAGACTATGTAAAGATTGAAAAGTAAGAAGCAATAATTATGAAAATAATAATAACGAAAATTTTTCCTCGGCTGTTTCTTTGCCAGCGGCAAAAAAGACTAACAATTATGATAATTTTGCTATAATAATTATTTTTGTTGAATTGAGTGCTATTATTTTTCTTTTTGGGTTTTACATTATCAAAAAAAATAAAAATAAACATAAATAATACAATATGTCTGAGACAAGCAAAAAAAATCCAGCAATAACACAAGAACAAATTATTGAATATTTTAAGAATCTTAATTTAGTTGAACTAAACCAAGTTATTGAAGCTATCAAAAGTGATTTTGGTATTGAAGAGACTATTCCACAACCAGTTTCAACTGATAAAACGCCAAACCAAGAAGAAAACAAAAACGTTTCACTTATTTTAAAAAAGTTAGGTACGCAAAGTTTACAAACCTATAGAACTATCGGTGCTAAGTTAGGAAAAACACTTTTAGAAGCCAAAAAAGTAGTTGAGACCTTACCAGTTACTATCCTAGATAGCGTTCCCAAGGAAGAAGCCCAAGAGTTAAAAACTCAATTAGAAGCGCAAGGAGCGGAAGTAGAAGTTAAATAAACATAATAACTAATGCCCCAACGGTCAATCAATATTGGAAACGGTCAATGTCGCGAATATTTATCTCTTAATCGTTCGCCTTTGTTCCAAGCCCTACCTCAAAAAGATTTTGCTCAAATACAGAAAGATTCTTATGACTTTTTTTTGAATAAAAGGTTAAAAGGTCTTTTAGACCTTTATTTTCCTGCTGAATTTAGTGATTATAATAATAAAGTTAGTTTAACTATTAAAGACCTTATTATTAATCCACCAACGATTAGTTTGGAAGAAGCCAAAGATAAGCAAATTACTTGACAAAACGTGATTAATTTAAAGTGATTAATCAAATGAGATTGTCAAAAAATTCAAATACCTTTAGTCGAAATCAAAAAAGGCATCGAAGAAAATATCAAGCAGTGAATTGAAAAGGGATTTAAAATTGGTAAATTCTCGCTAAAAAAAGTAAATGAAAAAAAATGAGAAGCTAAGGATAAAAAAGAAAATTGAAAACTATTAATTAATATTTTAGTTCAGGAAAGCGACCACTTATCAGTTAAATTTTACTGTGAACAAGAAAAAGAAATTTTCTTTTGTCATTTGCCTAAAATTACTTTACAAGGTGACTTTATTATCAATGGTCACAATAAAGTGGTTGTTTTTCAATCAGTGCGGGCTCCTGGTGCTTATTTTATGAACATCGAAGAGGATAATTTGATAGGAGAAATTATTCCTTTGAAAGGATCGTGGTTTCGCATTTATTTAGATAATTTTAAAAAGTCTAAAGAGGAAAAAGAAACAAAATCAGGCATTAAAATAAAGTTTCTTAATACCGGTTCAGTTTTTACTCTTTCGCAAATTTTAAAAACTTCTTTTACTGAAGAAAGCCAACTTACTTCTTTATTAGGATCAGAAGAGGTTCTTATCAATAGTTATAATTCTTCAATTCCAGTGGGAAAGGAAGAAAAAATACTTCCGCAATTTCTTTTTGATAAAAAAAATTCTTATTTTTCTTTAGGTGCTTTAGGAAGAAAAAAATTTAATCAAAAAATGAATGTATTTGAAAGACTTTGGGGACAAACGTTGGCGGAAGACTTACAAGACAAACAAGGAAAAATTATTCTTGCTTGCAATAGTTTGCTTACTGAAAAAAAAATTAAACAAATTCAAAAAGCGATTGATGATAATAAACTACTTCCTTTGCCTCTGTCAGCAGATTTAATTGAAAATGATTTGTATCTTTTTAAAGTTTATTCGCCTTTGAAAGAAAAAAAAAAAGTACATATTTTAGGAATAACTAAAGATTTGCCAGAAGAAAAAACTTATTTTGACTTAACTGATTTTTTATGTATGTTATCTTATTATCTTAACTTGACGCACGGGATTGGAAAGTTAGAAAAAGAAGCAGAAAAAGACAAACTAGAATTCCAAATTATTCGCCAAGTCGGTGATTTAATTTATAATATTTTTGACAATCGTTTAGGGAATTTTTTACATAGTATTGACCGTGGTTATTTAGCTTCTATTTCCCAGTTAGAAAAGGCCGATTTAGCCAAAATCCCTCATCTTAATGATTTTGAAGGAGCTATTCGCAAATTTTTTTATATTTCTTTTTTAGCACAACTACAAAACGAAATCAATCCAATTGCTAGTGCTGCTTATCGAGTTCGCGGAAGCGTTTTGGGTCCTGGTGGTTATAGTTCGGTTAATGCTAGTCCGATTACTCGCGATATTAAGCCAGACGATAATGGTCGTTATGACCTGGTAGAAACACCTGAAGGAGCTAAGGTTTACTTAATCCGTTCTTTAACGCTTAATGCGCAAATTAATAAATATGGTCAGATTACTGCTTCTTATTATAAAGTAAAAAAGGGAAAAATAGTTGCTGAGTTAGTTCATTTGTCTTCAGAAGAAGAATATAATAAATACATTACTCATTGTCATCTTAGTATTAACGAAAATAATGAAATAGAAGCAGAAAAAGTAACTGCTTGATACCAAAATTCTTTTGTTTTAGTAGCGAAAGACAAAATCGAATATATTTACTCTTCTTTTTATCACTTAAATTCTTTAGTTAGTTCTGCTATTATTGGTTTTAATTTTAATAGTGCTACTCGCATGTTAATGGCTACTAATATGCTAAAACAAGTAGTTGGTTTAAAAGGCGAAGCGCCTTTGGTGATTAGCGGAATGGAAGAAAATTTATTGAACAACGATTACTTAACTATTAAAAATTCTAGTTCTGGCATTGTAGAATATGTGGATAGCAAAAAAATTATTGTTAAAGAAAAAAATAAAAAGGAAAAAGAATATAGTTTGAAACAGTTTTTAATATCTAATAAAAATTTACTGTTTTTTTCTCATCCGTTAGTAAAGAAAGGAGAAGAAGTAACTTCTGGACAATTATTAGCTTGTGGAGATTATGAAGATAAACAAATTTTATCTTTGGGTCATAATTTGCGAGTAGCTTTTCTTTGTTGAGAAGGAAATAATTTTGAAGACGCGATTGTTATCAATAAAAGACTAGTCGAAGAAGGCAAATTCACTTCTTTATACGTTAAAGAATATACTGTTATTCGTAAAAAAACTAAGCACGGAGAAGAAGTTTTCACTGCTTCAATTCTTAATTCAAGAGAAAAAAAAACAGATCATTTGGATGAAGAAGGAATTGTAAAATTAGGAACTGAAGTAGAAGCTGGTGATATCTTAGTGGGAAAAATAACTCCCGAACCAAGCAAAAAGACCGAAACGCAAGAAACTATTTTGCTCAGAGAACTTTTTGGTGAAAAAGCGGAAAATTTTGTTGATTCTTCTCTTTACTTACCGTGAGGAGAAAAAGGAGTGGTTTGCAGTATTAAACGTTGAGATAAAAAATATTTAGAAAAAATGCGAAAAGAAAATAATGCTAACTACTCACGCAACGATTTAGGGTTAATTAAAATTGCGATTGTTTGGAGAAGAGAAGTTGAAGAGGGTGATAAATTTACTTCCCGCTTTGGTAATAAGGGAGTAATTGGTAGAATTGTTCCTTATGCTGATATGCCATTTGATAAAGATGGAGCTGTTGACATAGTAATTAATCCGTTAAGTATTCCTTCGCGAATGAATATCGGACAATTAATTGAATCAGTTTTAGGTTTAGCAGCAAAAAAATTAGGAATTAAAATATTAATGAGACCATTTAACAATATTTCTTTCGATAGCATTCAAGAACTAATGAAAGAAGCGAAAATTACTGATTTTGGTTTAACAAAAATGTATGATGGGCGAACTGGTTTGCCTTTTGCTCAAAAAGTATACGTTGGTTATAATTATTATTGTAAACTTGGTCACATGAGTGAAGACAAATTTAATGCCCAAAATACTGGTCCTTACTCCCCAATCTATCAGCAGCCAACTAAGGGAAGGAAAAAAGGTGGTCGCCAACGTGCAGGAGAAATGGAAGAATGAGCCCTCGCAGCACATGGTGCCACTAAAAACTTAGCAGAAATGAATGGTCCAAAATCTGATGATATTCATGGTCGTCGTCTTTTGCGTCGTTCAATAATTTTTGGTGATCGTTCAGTAGATTTGCGTAGCAACCAAAGCGAATCTTTTAACATTACTTTACAATACTTACGAAGTTTAGGATTAGACTTAAAAGCTTTTGACTATAATGACAAAGAAATAGATTTTTATAAAATATTTAGTAAAACTTAAAAACAGCAAAACATCATCATGCCTTTAATTAAAAAAATACAACTTGCTTGACTTTCTCCAGAGGAAATCTTAAAAAAATCTTTTGGTAATATTAGTAATAGTGGAACTATTGATCCCAAAAATTTAAAACCAAAATTAGGCGGATTGTTTGACCCACGAATTTTTGGTCCATTCAATAATTATGAATGCTATTGTGGAAAATACAAAATCGATCCTAATGATCCGCGTCAAAGACCAAATATTAACAAAAAATGTGAAGAAATTAATTGTGGCGTAGTGGTAGGGGAAAAAAATTTACAACGATGAAGAATGGGACATATTAACTTACCAGTGCCCATAACCAATATTTTTTTATTTAGTCATACGGTGCCACTTTTAAGTAAGTTGTTAAATATTTCGCCTAAAAATTTAAAAGAAATTGTTTATTTGCAAGTTTATATTGTTTTAGATAATGGTTTGTCAACAATAGTTAAAAAAGGGAGCATTTTGGAAAAAAACATTGACCGTGGTTGATTAAAAGAAGTTTTGAAAGAAATTAGTCAAAAAGAAGACACTAAGCCGGCAGTTAGCAAACAAGCTGATAAACTTATTGAAGAACTAACGGAAAAAAAAGAAAAGAAATCAACAGAAATGATCTTTATTGATGATTATTTAAATTTCTTAAAAAAACAAGCTAAAATGAAAATTAGCACTGGTTCGGAAGCTTTTTGTGAATTATTAAAAAAGTTAGATGGAGAAGAATTGAAAAGGTTAGAGAAGGAACAAAAAGAACTAAGCAGCGATAAGTTAAGAATCAATAAGGAAAAAATAAGAATTTTGCGGAATTTTTTGAAAAACGGCATTAAGTTGGAACGAATGGTAATGTACTATTTACCAGTGATCCCTTGTGGTTTAAGACCGGCAGTAGCATTGGCTGATACCAATACTATTGCTACTACGCGAATCAACATTTTATATCAAGGAATTATTTTTGCTATTAATTCATTAACTTATCTCTTGGAATCACCAGTTTTTATTTCTGAAATTGTCGATAATGCTAAAAGAAGACTGCAAGAGTCAGTCGATCAGTTATTATATAAAAGTCAAAACCAAAGTTATAAAAACCAAAAAAAAAGTTCAACAAAGAGCATTGCCCAGTTGCTTGAAGGGAAAGAAGGATTGCGTCGCTATTCTTTAGGAAAAAGGGTTGATTATTCGGCTCGGGCAGTAATTGTTCCGGGTGTCGAATTAACTTTAAACCAAGTAGGATTGCCAATTAAAATGCTTTTAACTCTTTATGAACCATTCTTAATTGGTGCTTTATTAAAAAAAAAACTTGTCGCTAGTGTTAAAGAAGGCAAAAAGTTAATTACTAGTCATGATCCGTTGATTTTTCCTATTCTTAACCAAGAAATTATTCCCCATCATCCAGTTTTAATTAATCGCGCGCCAACTCTGCATCGTCCTAGTTTACTTTCTTCTTATCCAATTCCCTGTAAGGGTAATGTTATTCGCTTACATCCTTTAATAACTACTGGTCTTAATGCTGATTTTGATGGTGACCAAATGCCAGTCCATTTACCGCTTACTCCTTCAGCCCAAGAAGAAGCTAGGACGTTTTTATTGCCAGTACAAAACATTTTGGATCCAAAAAACGGTCAATTGATTATTATCCCTACTAAAGATATGACCTTAGGAATTTATTGGCTAACTTCAGAAAGCAAAGCAGAAAAACCGTATTTTTTCTATAATCTAAATGATATTTGGAAATGTTATGAAAAGCAACAAATAACTTTGCAAGATTTAATTATTATTCCAACTTCGTTGGTTGGGAAAAATCTTTCTTCAGTGACTAATAAGTTCTTTTTTACTACTCCGGGAAAACTGCTTTTTAATGAAATTTTGCCTACTAATTTTCCTTTTTATTTAAATAATTTGGATTATTACAACACGAATTTTGTTTCACCTTATCCCCAAGATATTTTTTCTTTGGCTGATGATAAAGAAATGGAAAAAATTTGGCAACAGAAAAATGCTAGTTCGGGTTGAAAAAAAAAAGACATGATTATTTTCTTAAATGGTTTAGTTAGTAAAACTGAATTAGAAAAATTGGCTAATTTCTTAGATAAATTGAAAAATTTGGCTTTTTCTTCTGCTACTCGTTCGGGAATTAGTATTTCATTGTTTGAATTAAATCTGTTGGAAATTAAAAAAAAAGAATTAATTATTGCGCAAACCAAAGAAAAAATTTTACAAATAGATGATTATGTTGACCAAGGCTTTTTTAGCAAAGAAGAAGCCAAAGAAAAAAAACTTGCTACGTGAGGAGAAAGTAAAAACTACTTAGAAAAAGTAATAATGGATAACTTAAAAATAAACAAAAAAAGTTCCTTATATCAAATTTGGGAATCGGGAGCGCGAATTAATAGCGAAAATTTAACCCAAATCTTTGCTATGGTTGGTAATATTGTTAATTATAAGGGAGAAATTATTGAAACTCCTGTCATTTCTTCTTTACTCGAAGGTTTGGATCAATTTGAGTTTCCTATTTCAGCCCGCGGAACTGTTTATGGAATGATTAACGTTGCCTTGAGCACTGCTGAAGCTGGTTACTTGACTCGTCGTTTGGTAGAAGCAGTTCAAAATATTATTATTAGCAGTGAAGACTGTCAAACTACTGATGGTGATTGAAAATGTGCTTTGATAGAAAAAGATTATTTGACAGAAACAGAAACGATGTTAATCCCTTTAAAAAAAAGAGTTTATGGACTTTTTTTAATTAATGACCTTACTAATCAAAAAGGAGAAGTTTTATTGGCTCATGATACTTTTTTGTTAGAAAAAGAAATAAAAATTTTAGAAGAAAATAAAATTACAACTGTTTTAGTTCGTTCACCATTTTATTGTAAGTTGAAAACTGGAATTTGTCAAAAGTGTTATGGTTTAGATTTAAGTAAAGGACAAGCGATAATAAGCATTGGAACTGCAGCTGGTATTATTGCTGCCCAATCCTTAGGAGAGCCGGGTACTCAACTAACGATGCGTACTTTTCATACTGGTGGAGTAAGAGGTGAAAAAGAAGATATTGTCCATGGCTTGCCAAAAGTAAAAGAAATTTTTGATAACATAACACCAAAAATTGATAAAAAAATTATTTTAACTAAAATAAGCGGTGAAATAGTTTTCATCGAAAAAAAAGCCAAAGTAACTATCATTAAACAAAAAGGTGAAAAAGAAGAAATTACTTATTCTTTTCCAACTACTAAATCAATTAAAGTCCAGTTGGGGCAAATAATAGAAAAAGGTAAAGAGTTGACTACGGGTAAAATTGACTTAAATGATTATTTAGAAGTAATGGGACGTGATGCTTGCCAAGGATACATTGTTAAAGAAATATGAAAGGTTTATTTTGAACAAGGAATTGATATCAATCAAAAGCATATTGAATTATTTGTTCGGCAGATGCTTAGCAAAGTAAAAATTGTTGAAATAGGGGATAGTGAATTTTTAGAAGGAGAAATAGTTGATTATGAAAAATTTCATCAGTTAAAAGCAGAATTAAAAAAAAATAGCAAAAAAGTTCCTATAGCTAAAAACATAATTCTTGGACTAAAGCAAATCATTAACTATTCCTCTTCTTTTTTAGCTGCTATTTCTTTTCAAAATACTTTAAAAAACTTAGCAGAATATTCTTGGCAACAACCAATTGATTATTTACAAGGCTTAAAGGAAAGTTTAATTGCTGGACAGTTAGCTCCAGTTGGTAAAGGATTTTTAGAAAGACAAAAATATTCTAAAAAAAGTTAAAAAGTGTTTTTACCTAATTTTTTCCAAAAAATTATTAGTTGGTAGATTTTTGTTTTTTTCTTTGGTTTTGGGTTAATTTTCTTTTCACTTTATAAAGTACTAAACTGCCAAGCACTAAAAAAATTATCACTCCGATTCCTATTGCTAAATCAGTCGGAAAATTAGAATTTGAGTTTTTTTCAGAGTTACCTTTTTCTAATTCACTTAAATCTTTCTTTGCTTTATTTAATCTGTCTTGCTCTTCGTTAGTAAGACTTTTACCTTGGTTTTGTTTTTCCTTTAACTGCTTGATAACAGTAGCAATAATTTGGCCTCGCTGTTGTTTAGTTTCTTCATTTTCAGTCTGTTGGTTATTTTGAGTTTCTTGGATGGAAGTGTTATTAACTGATGGAGAATTATTAGTAGACTGTGATTGATTTTCGGGTGAAAACGGTTGGGAATTGGCAGTATGTTCTGAGTTGCTATTACTATTGTGATTATTGACATTATTACTTGGACTTTCTTTTAAATTTGCGTTAGCACAGTCTTGTAAAAATATTTTTTTAAATTGTTCTAACTCCTCGATATTTTTAAAACAATTCCGTACGTGAAATAATACCTGTGAAACAGGGTCGGTGAGATTATACATAAAAGCTGGATGTTCACACTGACAGTTACTAGTATTAAAAGATTCGTCGTAAAAATTAAAATTATCCTTCCAAAACACCGCCTGACTATCAAAAACTTTATTCTTTAATTTCTCCTCTAATTCTTTAACGGTGACTAGAACTTTTTGGTGAAAAAAATCAAAAAAATTGGTTAAATATTCTTTATTATAAATCTTAATTTGCTCTCTGGTTAATTTCAGCGAAGAGGAGTCTCGGTTAGTAAATATTTCTTTTAACTTCTTTCTATCGATCCAAAGTCATACTTCTTTATTTTCTCAGTATTCTCCAAATATCTCAGTTATTGAATAAGGAACAACAAGGTGAACATTATCCAAGGTTTTTAAATTAAGTCGGTTTTCAATCGCTTTTATAGTGCTGCCGTCAATAGCAATCTTAAAATAATTATCGCCCGAAAAATAGGTAATACGAAACGTTATCTGTGATAGTGGGATAATTAAGGCAGCATTTTCGGGGTTGCTATTTCATTCTCAAACACTCTTTTCAAGATTTATTGGACTATTGTTCATGGTTTTTCTTTATTATTGATTTTTTTGTTTTTATCACGTTTTTACTCAATCTTCAGCTATTTGGATTAAGAACCATTTTATTACTATTTAATTTTTTTATCTTTACTTTTTATAGATTTTTTTACTCTATATAATAGATTTTAAAATTTATTTTTTTCAATAATATTACGCAACCTTTCTAAACGATCAATCCTTTCTTCTAATGGCGGATGAGTGCGAAATAAATCTAATAATCAGTTTTTTTTCTGTTGCGGATTAAATTTAGAAACTTGAATTGAAGTTGGTTCGCTGTTTTGTTCTCTTTTTAATTGTTCTTCATCTGCTTCACTTAAATCTACGCCATCGACTATTCAATCTTTCTTTTCCAAAGAAATTAGTTTTTTTAAAGATCCAATCATGGTATCTACTCCGGCTATTTTTGCTCCTAACCGGTCAGCTTTTAACTCACGACTACGAATAAAAGCAAGAATTATAAGGATACTAATCATTCGTAAAACTGAACTTAATAAAAAATAAATAATTGAGCAAATAATAGCAACTCCTAAATTATTTTCTCCTTTTTCTTTCTTTTTTTCCATCATTTTCATTACTCAAACATGAAGCAAAAAGTTAAAAATCATTAACAAAAACTCCATTGCCCCTTGAAATAAAAGAATTTTTTTTAAATCATAGTTAATAAGATGAGCCATTTCGTGTGCTACTACTCCTTTAATTTCTTTGCTTTCCATAGCATTAATTAAACCGCTAGAAAAAGCAATTAAACTATCATTAAGTCGACCAGTAGCAAAAGCATTAATTTCTCGTGAAGGATAAACACCTATTTCCGGCATTGGCAAATGATATTGATTGCTAATTAGACTTATTAAGCGAATGATCTCTTTTAATTTAGGCGATTTTTCTAGGTCTTTTCTTTTACTGATAATTTGAACATTTTTTGTCCAGATAACTAACCTTTTAGCTGTGAAGTAACTAATAAGTCCACCCACTATTGGAAAAATTAAAAGTAAAGCGATGACTGTAATGATAATAGTTGAGTTGCCCATATATTAATTTATTTTTATGAATTAAAATTTGGTAATATTTTTTTATGACAAAATTAGATAAAATTAAAAAACGATTATAAATAAAAATATATAAAAATGGAAAGAAAAACTATTCTTGGTTATTTTAAACAATTATTTGAAGAATGTAAGACCTTGCGAAAAAGACTAATTAAATCGAGTGATACACGGGAAAAATTTTATGCCTGATTAGGCAAACGAAAGGAATTGGAAGCAATTGAAAATAAAATTAATGAAGATAAAAGTAAAGGAATTGAACTAGATTGGTTTGACAAAGAAGACTTGCGAAAAATAGTTAAGATTATTTATAGTGAGTTAGTACAATTAATTCCACCGCGCAAGCGAAAAAATGCTGGTGAATTGTTAAAAAAGTCTTCAATTCCTTCGGATGAAATAAATTGAGAAAGATTAAACGCTGTTCCCAGTGCTGAGCCATTAGCAATAGTTCAAGGCAACCGTTGTGCAACTTGCAGTAAAGAAATCAAATTTTGGAATATTTTTAACAAACAAAAAGATGACAAAGATAATCAGTTTTGTTCGAAAAAATGCTTTGAAAAATTTTATCTCCTGCTTTGTGATAAGTGTCAACGAAAAATTGAAGGAACTTATTATTATAGTAATGATGAAAAAAAAGAAGGATCGATTTGTTTTGATTGTGCTGCTATTAAGTGTTTAGAGTGTTCTAAAACCATTGTTCATTCAATTGACTATTCCCAAGAATTTTTACCAGGAAATCAAGAACATAATAGCGAAAAGCAATACCAAGAAGAAAGTCATTACTCACCTGTTTGCAAAAGTTGCCAACTGAAAAAAAATCAAGGTCAAAAATAAAAGCAAGAATTTAACTAAAAATCTAAATATATTAAACTTAACTTTGGGACTAAAAGTTTGATTTTTATGAATTATCTACAAGATAAACTATAAAAGTTTATTCCTCAAAAATAATTTGCTTTTTTTCAATAATTTCTAATAATTCTTTTCAGAAGATTTGTTTTTCTAATTCTTCAATTTTTTTTAAATCGGGTTTGATTATTGGGTTTTTCGGTTCAAATAATAGGCAACAATCTTCATATTTTAGTAAAGATAATTGGTAAGTTCCTATTTTTTTGGCTTTTTCAATAATTTCTTGCTTGTTGTAAGCAATTAAAGGTCATAAAACTAAATTAGTACTAAGCTGATAGATGTTAAAAAGACTTTCTGGGGTTTGAGAAGCTACTTGGGCTAAGGAATCGCCAGTAGCAATAATTTTAATGTTTAAACTTTTAGCTAAAAAATTGGCTAAGCGGACAAACATTCTTTTTAAAATAATTAAGCGATATCTAGTTTGGTTAATGTACCTAATTTCTGTCATCAAATCATTAAAATTAACAAAATAAATTGCGGTTTGATAATTGTTGTGTGTTTGTAATTTTTTAGTTATTTTAATGATTTTCTCTTTTCCTTGACTTTGATAATAAAAATGCAGATAGACTATTTGCAAACCTCGCTTCATTAATTGATAAGCTGCTACTGGTGAATCAATTCCACCGCTGAGCAAAACTAAAGCTTGACCGGTGCTAGCAACTGGCAAACCACCAAGTCCTTGTTCTTTTTTGCCCAAGAAAAGAATAAATTGAGCATAAATACGAATGTAAAAAGTTTGTGCTGGTTGGTTAAGTTTAACTTGACAATGGTGCTTTTTAGTAAAAATATTGCCTAGTTGATTTTGTAAAGATAAGGAATTTGGAATAAAATTTTTGTCAATTCTTTTGATATCTAATTTAAAATTAGCAAAATCAAGACTAAAATAAGCGGAGATATTATTGACAAATTCAATTAGTTTTTCTAAACTATTTGGTATTTGATAACCACAATAAAACACGCTAATGCCAAAAATTTGTTGCAAAATATTTTTTAATTTGTCAAACTCTCTTTCGTTTGCAGTAAGTAAAATTTGGTCAAATTTTTTTTCAATTTGAATCGTTTGTAAATTATTATGAAGAAAAGCTAAGCGAACGTTATTAATCAATTGTTCAACAAATAAGTTTTGGTTTCTTTTTTTCAAAAATAGTTCACCAAAACGAATAACTAAGCATTTTTTCATTATTTTAAAATTTATTTAAACTTTTGGCTTAGTAGTTTCTTCAGCGTTATATAATCAATCTTTTCCATTTAAACTGCCTTTTATTAAACCATCAACGATGCTTCACTGAATTTCATCTTCCTGTGGTTTTCACTTATTATCACAAGCTTTACGAGCCTTGGCGGCTGGCACGCCAAGTTTTTTTCATTGTGCGATTAATTTATCAGAAGCATTAATTCCTAAATTATTATCAGCATCGCTGTTGGTACTTTTGTTAGTTATTTTTTTGAATTCTGCTTTATAATCTTTGAAATCAACTTCTTCCGTGATGGTTTGTAAGTTTTGTTCAGCAGATATTTTACGAGAAAAACTTTGGCTTAAATTACGAAAATTATCACGCTTAAAAATTAACAAATAAAGCGTTCATAAAATAAGAATTAGAAGGCTTGCTTTTACTATTATTTCAAAAATTTTGATAACAACGAAAGAAAAGATAAATATTGTTAACAAAACTAAAGTTAAAGCTAATAAATGTTCTAAACTAAATTCTTCTCACTGGCGATGTTTAAAGAAGTTTTTGCTTTCATATAACCTATCCAAGGTTCAATTTAAAACTTGTGAAAAAATGTTCATTTGGATTTTTTTGTTTTAAAACTATTAATAATAAGAATATTTTTATAACATATTTACGAATATTAAAAAATTGAACGAAACTATTTATCAACTAATTAAAGAATCTGCTCAAAGGGAAAACTTGTCGATTCAGGAGTATATTGATCTATTTTCAACGGCATTTCGTAAAGTCTATTGCCAAGGAGAAAATGAACAAGCTAAGTTAAATTTTAGTCTCTTGCCAGAAAAAAATGAATTTTTAATTAAACGTATCTATGAAATAACAGATTATGTGGAAAATCCAGTTACCGAAATAAGTCGAGAAGACAAGATGATTAAAGAAAACAAAGGTGAAATAAAAGATAATACTTTTTTTTTATCACTTGATTTAAAAAGTTTTTCTTATTCCTTTAATCATCAATTACAAATAAAGCTTTTAGACGAGAAAGCCAAGAAAAAAGAAGTACCACCTTACTTAAAAACCAAAAGATTTTCTTCGGTTAATAATTCTTTATCTTTAGAAGAGTTGCAAAAAATTATTTTTCAAGAGGTTCCTGAAATAAAAGAAAAAAAAGTCAAAATTGAAGGTATTTTACGCCTACCAGGAATAATTAGTAAAGTAATTGTAAGCAGTAATATTGAAGAAATTCATCCGCTTGGTGCCTGTTTAGGTAAAGAAGGAATGCGTGCCAAAACTATTCAAGGAAGAATTGGTTCGGAAAAAATTGCTTTCATTATGTATGAAAAAGACCAAAAAAAAATCATTCAAAATATTTTTAAACCATTTAAGATAATTTCTTGAATAGAAAAAGAAGAAGGGATAACTATAGTATTTCCAACTGAACAAGTTTATTCAATAGATAAACGATTATTACAGCAAATTAAAGATTTTATGAAAAAAGAATTAATAATTGTTTCTTTAAAAGAACTACAAAGAACAACTAAATTTATTGTTTGAAATGGTAACTTAAGTTTAGAAGAATATCAGCAAAATTATAGATAAAAGTATAATGGAAAGCAAAGAAAAGTTTTTGTTAGCAAGTATTCGTCAAAAACTTGTTTCTTCGGTTAACCAGTTAAAAAACCGTCAACTTATTTATTCTGGTAATTTAACGGTAGATAATTTAAGTGAGCTTTTGAATGTTTCGCTTGAAGAAACTATTTCTTTTTTTTGAAATCAAGACGAAAAGATTAAAAAAAACCAAGTTCTTTCTGATGAATTAGTTGCTATCTTTTGCCAAAGTAAAAAAATTCAGGTAATCAAAAAAGATAAGCAACGTCTTAATGTTAATGAAGTTATTACTGAATATTTAACCCAAATAGATAAAGAACAATTTTTAGAAAAACGTCCACCGATTATTAGTATTATGGGACATGTTGATCACGGAAAAACAACTTTGCTTGACACAATTCAACAAACCCAAAACCAAAAAAAAGAAGCTGGAGGAATTACCCAAAAAATTAGTGTTTCGCAAGTAGAATTTCGCGGAGAAAAAATTACTTTTTGTGATACGCCTGGTCATCGAATTTTTATGCAAATGCGCCAAAGGGGAATTTATTTAACTGATTTAGTAGTTTTGGTAGTATCAGCTGAAGATGGAGTAATGCCACAAACAGTTGAAATTATTGAATATATCCATCAGCATAATTTGCCAGTTATTGTCTTTCTTAACCACAAAAAATCATGAGAAACTAATAATGAAACTAATTTACAAAAAATAAAAGGGCAACTGCAAAAACAAGGTTTAACGTTTGAAGATTGGGGAGGAAATGTTGTTCTTATTTCTGGAAGTGTTAAAGAAAAAAAAGATGTGGAAATTTTATTAAAAAACATTTCTGATTTTAGTAAATCATTAAAAGGAAATTTCCAACGGTCGGCTGATGGAGTAATAATTGATAGTTATTTAAGTCGCGAACAGGGAAGCACAACCAATTTGCTTATTCAAGGAGGAAAAATTCAAGAAAGAGATTGACTGGTAGTTGGTGGTCGCGAAGGTAAAGTGAAAAGGATATTGGATAAGCATAATAAAATAATTAAACAAGCTTCAATTGGCGAAGTTGTTAAGGTAATTGGTTTAGATTTTTTAGTCGAACCTGGGGAAAAATTTTTGGTTATTAATGAAAGGGAATTTCGTAAGGAAATGACTAATTTAATCAATTATCAAAAAGATAATCAATCATTAAATTTTGTTCCGAATGACACTGTTGGTAAAAAAAATATTAAATTGATACTGATTGCTGATAGTCAAGGTGCTTTGGAAGTTTTAGAAACAATTATTAAACAAGAATCATCTTCTTTAGTTAATTTTCAAATTCTTTATAAAAAAGCAGGAATCCTCAATGATTATGCTTTAAATTTAGTTAAAGATGAACTTACTTATCTAATATTGTTTACTAAGTTAAGTTCTGCTACAGAAAAAAAACTCAAAGAAAGTAAGGTTAAATGGTTCAGTAGTGAAATAATTTACCAAATTGAGGAAGAGTTAGAAAAGATTGCCAAAGTTCAACAAGAGAAAAAAAAAGTAGAAAAAGAAACAGGCACTGCGAAAGTAACAGAGGTATTCTTTTTTTCGAAAGGTAATATTGCTGGTTGCCAAGTAACTAATGGAACTATTAGCCGTAAAGATTTTGTTAAAGTTGTTCGCCAAGGAAAAATAATTGCTACTGATAAAATTCACAGTTTAGAAAGCAAAAATATTGCTCTTTCTGAAGTGCGTAGGGGGCAAGAATGTGGAATTACCCTTAATAAATATCAAGCTTTTCAAATTAATGATCAAATTTATGCTTATCGAATTGTAGAAGAAAATGTTAATGAAAAAAACCAACCAAAATAATTATTATCATCAGCGTTTACAAAAACTATATGAAAAAGAAGTTAGTCATATTTTTCAACAGTTAATTATTAAAAATAATTGACCTTATTTTTCTGTTAGTTTTTGTCAGTTGAGCGTTAAAACAGAAATTTTGAAAGTTTATTTAATTTTTGCCAATGAACAGGAAGAAAATTTTTTTCAAGAACTTAATGATAAATATAAAACTTTAATAATGCATTATTTGCTGTTAACTAAAAAATTTCCTCGTTTGCCCCAATTATTTTTTTTACTAGACCATGTGTGAAAATAATCGGTTTACAAAAATTTGTGCCAAAATCTGAAAAATCAAAAATTTATGAGTAACATAGTAACTGAGTATTTACTTTATTCTTCACTTTTTTTTGGAGGATTGTGTTTTTCCGTTTTTTTAAACTTTGTTTCTGTCTTATATTCAAGCATTGACCTATCATCAGTTGATTTAACCAAAAAAACAGCCGATAAATCACTTGGAAAATTATTTTACATTTTGCGTCATAACTACCTTATTTTTATTGTAATTTGTTTTTTACAAACCTTTTTGAACATTATTCTGTCGACAGTTGGGTTAAGTTATCTAAAGTGAATTAATGAAGACGTTAGTACTTATTTAGCTGCTTTTGTACTAGCCTTATTCTTGGTTTTTGTCACGGAAATATTGTCTCGTTATTTAGTGGAAAAAAAAATTAGTCAAAAATTAATTAAAAATTCATTTTTGCTAGGTTCGGCTTATTTTCTTGCCAAATTTTCTTCTTTGCTAGGTTTTTTAGTTAAACCAAAAAAAAAAATTTTCACTAATACTGAGCAAGATCTAGTTCGAATTGTTAATAATTTAACTACTGTAGACATTTTAGAAAAAAAAGAAGCACGATTAATTAATAATGCTTTAAAATTTGATGAAGAAAAAGTAGAAACAGCGTTTATTCCTTATTGAAAATCCATTTTTTTGTCTTCGGAAATGAATTGAGAAAAAGTTCGCAAAATTTATTTAGAAAATTCTTTTAGTTGTTATCCAGTATGGAAAAAAAAGAAGTTAATTGGGATTTTAAATTTTAAGTTTTTAACTGTTAAAAAAACTGAAGATTGGCAACAATTCATTTCTGAAGAAATAGTTTTCCTTTCAGTTGATACTAAGTTGAGCGTAGCTTGTGATATTTTAAGAAAATCTCCTCATCATTTAGCGATAGTCAAAAAAAAGAGCAGAACAGTAGGAATAATTACTTTAGAAGACGTTTTAGAAAAATTAATTGGCAAAATCAATCATAATAAAAAAAAAAAATTATCGTTTTTAAACCCACCTTTTGATAAAAAAAATGGGTTTTAATAACAACGATTTATTGTCTGATGTTATAAATAATAATATAGAATAATGATTAATGCTATTTAGATTAAATTAGAAAAGGCGAAGATTTTTTTATCAACGATATATAAATTATATTATATTATTAATAAAGATGCTAGAAAAAATAGAATTATTTAATAAACATCGTTTTCATGAAAATGATACTGGTTCTACTGCTGTTCAATTAATTTTGTTAGATTTAACAATTCAAAGAACAATAAACCATTTAAATAAAAATAAAAAAGATGTTTCGGCTAAAAGAGCCTTGTTGCAAAGGCTAGCCAAGAAAAAACGTTTTCTTAATTATTTAAAAAAAACTCAAAATACTCTTTATCAAAATTTACAAAAAGATAAAAGATAATATATTGAAGGTTTTGTTAGATTTTTCCTTATCTTTTAAAGATAGAAAAAATGCTATATCTTTGAAAACTGAACAGAACCAATGCATGCGAGTGAATTCTCGTATTTAACAATTTTTTGAGAGTTTGATCCTAGCTCAGGATGAACGTTAGTAGTATGCCTAATACATGCAAGTCGAGCGGAAAATAGTAATATTTTTAGCGGCAAACGGGTGAGTAATACTTATCTTACCTACCGATTAGTGGGGGATAATCATATATTATAAGCAATTATTAAAGAACTTTTGGGTTCGCTGGGAAACTGTGACTAATACCGCATATTATAAGAAATTATGAAAGGGTCTTCGGGCTCGCTAATTGATGGGGATAAGGCGTATTAGTTAGTTGGTAAGGTAATGGCTTACCAAGACGATGATGCGTAGCCAGTCTGAGAGGATGAATGGCCACAAGGGAACTGAGACACGGTCCCTACTCCTACGGGAGGCAGCAGTAAGGAATCTTCCACAATGGGCGAAAGCCTGATGGAGCAATACTACGTGAAGGAAGAAGGTCTATGGATTGTAAACTTCTGTTAGGGTAGAAGAAAAAGCCAAATGAAAGTTTGGCCTTGACAGTATACCCAGAGAAAGTCACGACTAACTATGTGCCAGCAGTCGCGGTAAGACATAGGTGGCGAACGTTATCCGGAATTATTGGGCGTAAAGGGTGCGTAGATGGTTTTATAAGTTATTAGTAGAAAACTAAGGCTCAACCTTAGGAAAGCTAATAATACTATATGACTAGAGTGTAGGAGAGGTTAGCGGAATTCCCTGTGGAGTAGTGAAATGCGTAGATATAGGGAAGAACACCAATAGAGGCGAAAGCAGCTAACTAGTCTATTACTGACATTGAGGCACGAAAGCGTGGGGAGCAAAACGGATTAGATACCCGTGTAGTCCACGCCCTAAACGATGAGTATTAGGTATTGGGTTTTATACTCAGTATCGTAGCTAACGCGATAAATACTCCGCCTGGGTAGTACGCTCGCAAGAGTGAAACTCAAAGGAATTGACGGGGACCCGCACAAGCGGTGGAGCATGTGGTTTAATTCGATGCAACGCGCAGAACCTTACCAAGGTTTGACATGTGGTGCAAAACTAAGGAAACTTAGCGGAGGTTATCACTACACAGGTGGTGCATGGCCGTCTTCAGTTCGTGCCGTGAGGTGTATGGTTAAGTCCTATAACGAACGCAACCCTTATGCTTAGTTACCATCATTAAGTTGGGAACTCTAAGCAGACTGCCCAGGTAACTGGGAGGAAGGAGAGGACGACGTCTGGTCATCATGCCCCTTATGCCTTGGGCTACACACGTGCTACAATGGTTAAGACAAAGAGTCGCAAACTCGTGAGAGTAAGCTAATCTCAAAAAACTAACCTCAGTTCGGATTGAAGTCTGCAACTCGACTTCATGAAGTTGGAATCGCTAGTAATCGCGGATCAGCTACGCCGCGGTGAATACGTTCTCGGGTCTTGTACACACCGCCCGTCAAATCAAGAGAGTCGGTAATACTTGAAAGCAACTAACTAACCTTTTGGAAGTGGTTGTCAAGGGTAGGATTGATGATCGGGATTAAGTCGTAACAAGGTATCCGTAGGGGAATCTGCGGATGGAATATTCCATTAATATAAAGGTTCTGTTCAGTTTTGAGGGATATTATTATCTCTCATTCTTTGAAAACTAAACGCGAAAAAGATTTTGCCATGAGGTAAGTTACAAAGAGTGGATGGTGGATGCCTTGGGACTGTTAGGCGAAGAAGGACGTGGTATCCGGCGATACGCCTCGGGTAACTGGAAAACAAGTTATAATCCGGGGATTTCCGAATGGGGTAACCCATCACTAGTAATATAGTGATAAAGTATAACGTTATGTTATACTTAGCGAACCTAGGGAACTGAAACATCTTAGTACCTAGAGGAAAAGAAAACAATTGTGATTCCCTGAGTAGTGGCGAGCGAAACGGGAAATAGTCCAAACCAACTATTTTTATGGTTGGGGTTGTAGGAAAACACGTTAGGAGTTACCAAAAGTGTCGATAAAAGAATTGGTTGGAAAACTAAACCAAAGAAAGTGATAGTCTTGTATTTGAAATTGACACTTCTCTGTGTTTAATCCTGAGTACCACGAAACACGTGAAATTTTGTGGGAAGCTGCGGAGGCCACTCCGCAAGACTAAATACTCAACAGTCACCGATAGTGAACTAGTACCGCGAGGGAAAGGTGAAAAGAACCCAGAAATGGGAGTGAAATAGAATCTGAAACCATCACACTTACAAAAAGTCAGAGGGCGTTAATGCCTAATGACGTGCTTTTTGCAGAATGAGCCGGCGAGTTATAATTATCAGCAAGGTTAAGTTTTTAAAAAATGGAGTCGTAGCGAAAGCGAGTTTGAAAGAGCGTTTTAGTTGATAGTTATAGACCCGAAACTAGGTGAGCTAACCATGAGCAGGTTGAAGTTAGCCTACAAGCTAATGGAGGACCGAACCAGTGTTCGTTGAAAAGACCTTGGATGACTTGTGGTTAGAGAAGAAATTTCTATCGAACCTAGAGATAGCTGGTTCTCCCCGATATAGTTTTAGGACTAGCGTTAGACGAAAAATAATGGGGGTAGAGCACTGAATATGCGAGGGCCCTTGACGGGGTACTTAGTGTAATCAAACTCCGAATACTATTATTATATTATCTAGCAGTCAGTCTATGGGTGATAAGATCCAGGGACGTGAGGGAAACAGCCCAGACCATCAGTTAAGGTCCCTAAATAACATTAAGTGTAAAAGGAAGTTGATATACTTATACAGCTAGGAGGTTGGCTTAGAAGCAGCCATCCTTTAAAGAGTGCGTAACAGCTCACTAGTCTAGTGTATCAGCGCCTAAGATTTAAGGGGGCTCAAATGTTATACCGAAGCTATGGGTTAGTTAGTATGTATACTAATTAGCGGTAGGGGAGCGTTCTAATGGCAATGAAGTTAGACCGTAAGGACTAGTGGAGCAATTAGAAGTGAGAATGCCGGCGTGAGTAACGATGAAAGGTGAGAATCCTTTCTGCCGATTGAACAAGGTTTCCAGGGTAAAGTTCGTCTTCCCTGGGTTAGTCGGAACCTAAGGTGAGGCTGAAAGGCGTAGTCGATGGACAATAGGTTAATATTCCTATACTACCTTAATTACTGATGGAGTGACGAAGTCAGCTATGGTAAGCCAACTTTTGAATATGTTGGTCTAAGTATAAAGAGGTTGTTAGTGGCAAATCCCTAACATTTAACCTTGAAATATGAAAGATAGGAGTGATCCAAAGTACCGGAATGCTTTGCTTCCAAGAAAAACTTCTAAAGATATAATTAGGGTATCCGTACCGAGAACGAACACACGTGTTCAAGGAGAATATCCTCAGGCAAGCGAGATAACTATGGTTAAGGAACTTTGCAAATTAGCCCCGTAAGTTCGCAAGAAGGGGTGCCTATGGCAACATAGGCCACAGTAAAGAGGCACGAACGACTGTTTATCAAAAACACAGCTCTCTGCTAACTCGTAAGAGGATGTATAGGGGGTGACGCCTGCCCGGTGCTGGAAGGTTAAGTGGAGAGGTTAGTTATTGGGTAACCAGTAACAAAGCTTTGAAACGAAGCCCTAGTGAACGGCGGCCGTAACTATAACGGTCCTAAGGTAGCGAAATTCCTTGTCAGGTAAGTTCTGACCCGCATGAAAGGCGTAACGATTCGTGCACTGTCTCAACCATAGGCTCGGTGAAATCTTAGTACCGGTGAAGATGCCGGTTACCCGCAATTAGACGGAAAGACCCCGTGGAGCTTTACTACAACCTGATATTGGGTTTTTTTCTTGTTTGTATAGGATAGGTGGGAGATAATCTAGCACTTCGGTGCTAGAAAGTCGTTGGTGGAATACCACCCTAATGAGTGAGAAATCCTCACTTGCTATATTACCTATAGAAGGACAGTGTTTGGTGGGTAGTTTGACTGGGGCGGTCGCCTCCTAAAGAGTAACGGAGGCGTTCAAAGGTATCCTCAGCAGGAATAGAAATCCTGTGAAGAGTGTAAAGGCAAAAGGATGCTTAACTGTGAGACTTACAAGTCGAACAGATACGAAAGTAGGACTTAGTGATCCGGTGGTACCTAGTGGTAGGGCCATCGCTAAACGGATAAAAGTTACCCCGGGGATAACAGGCTAATAGCTCCCAAGAGACCATATCGCCGGAGCTGTTTGGCACCTCGATGTCGGCTCATCACATCCTGGAGGGGCAGTACCTTCCAAGGGTTGGGCTGTTCGCCCATTAAAGTGGTACGTGAGCTGGGTTCAGAACGTCGTGAGACAGTTTGGTCCCTATCTGTTGTGGGCGTAGGAAATTTGCGAAGGGCTGTTCTTAGTACGAGAGGACCGGAATGGACTAACCAATGGTATACCAGTTGTTTCGTCAGAAGCACGGCTGGATAGCTACGTTAGGAATAGATAAGCACTGAAAGCATCTAAGTGCGAAGCTAGCTTCTAGATAAGATTTCCCATCCTGAAAAGGAGTAAGACACCTTCTAGACTAGAAGGTTGATAGGTGGTAAGTGTAAGTGAAGTAATTTATTGAGCTGAATCATACTAATTTGTCGAGGACTTATGAAGTGGTGAAGTTTTTCTTCGCGTTTGGTTTTGAGAGAAAAACTCTCAGTATTGGTGATTTTAACGAAATGGATATACCTGTTCCCATTCCGAACACAGAAGTCAAGCATTTCCGTGGCGAAAATACTTTTTTATAGGGGAAGATAGCTCGTTGCCAATACTTTTTAGTAGTTAAAGAATATTTAGAAGGCTCAGTTGAAAACTTATGCCCATGTAGCTCAGTGGATAAGAGCGAATGCCTTCTAAGCATTAGGTCAAGAGTTCGATTCTCTTCATGGGTACCATTAAATCTTTTCTATAAAATTAATTAATAAATATGATAAACACCAAATTACCTATTTTACTTACTGATGGTTTTTACCTTTTTCCTAAATGTCAGAGAAATTTGTCATTAGAAAATAATCAAAACTGAAAAGAAATTATTTTACTTTCTTGAAAACAATATCAAGGCAAATTATTAATTTTTTCTACTAAAGAAAAAAGTGAAAATGTTAATTTGGTTCAAAGTCCAGATGAATTTTATTCAGTAGGCACTTTAGCAAAAATTAATTTATTTTTAATTAAAGAAAAAAGTAATAATTTTAATGGTGAAAGTGCAGAATTTGTCATTAATTCATTAAAAGAAATTCAGTTAGAAGGTTTAGAAAGGGTTCAACTTTTTCAACCAAGGAAAGAAAACCAGTTTTGGAAAAGCGATTACGAAATTTTAGTTGAAGAAAAAGTCAATCAAAATGAAGAAAAAATTAACAAGCTAACAGAAAGATTTATTCGTTATTTACCAGATATTCTTAAAGAAACTAACTTAAATTTTACAGAAAAGTTGCCTTATTTGGCAATGGGTAATTTAGGAACTTTTTTAGATTTTATTGCTCAAAATAGTAATAAAATCGAACGAGAAACCAAGCAGTTAATTCTAGCTAGTTTAGATCCACAAAAAAGGTTAGAATTATTTTTGAATTTGCTAAAAAAAGCTGAAAATGAACAGCAAATGAAAAAAGATACCGAAAAACAAATTGAAGATAAAGTAAAAGGAAAGTTTCGTGATCAACAAAAAATCTTTTATTTGCGCCAAAAACAAAAAGAAATTGCTGATGAATTAAGAAATCTAGAAGGTGCTGAAGATGAAACCGATGAAATCCAACAATATTTACAGCGCTTAGATAACGAATTTTTCCCTGATTATGTTAAAGAAACAGTAAAAAAAGAAATCAAAAAGTATGAAGAAATTCCTATCAGTTCAGCAGAAGCAAATATGGTACGTAATTATATTGATTGCATAATGTCATTGCAGTGAAATTTTAAAGAAATTCCAGAAATTAAAAATTTGGATAGTATCATCCAAGCATTAAATAAAAAACATTTTGGTTTAGAAAAACCAAAAAAAATAATTGTGGAACATTTCGCTGTTAGTTTACATACTAATAAAGTTTCAGGACAAGTTCTTTGTTTTATTGGACCGCCCGGTGTAGGAAAAACTTCTTTAGCAGCATCTATTGCCCAAGCAACTGGTCGAAAAATGATTCGTATTTCTTTAGGAGGAGTACGAGATGCAGCAAAAATTAAAGGTCATCGTCGTACTTATGTTGGAGCTATGGTAGGAGAAATTATTAAAGCAATGGATAATAAGCTTGTTTATCCTCCTTTGGTTTTGTTAGATGAGGTTGATAAAATATCACAAGATTATTTTCGTAGTGACCCGGCAAGCGCTTTGTTAGAATTGCTTGATCCGGAACAAAATACTAACTTTACTGATGATTACCTTGCCATGCCTTATGATTTATCAAAAGTGCTGTTTATTTGTACAGCTAATTCAACTGAGTCAATACCAAGGCCACTTTTAGATAGAATGAAACTGGTTTTCCTTTCTTCTTATACTGCGCTCGAAAAGCTCCAAATTGCGGAAAAATATTTGATAGTCAAAATATTAAGTGATTTTAAATTATCAAAAGAGCAAATAAATTTTCAATCCGAGGCTATTGAAAAAATTATTCAACACTATACTTATGAATCAGGTGTTCGAGAATTAAAACGCAAGTTGCAAGAAATAGCTAGTAAATTTATTGTAGAAATTATTCAAGAAAAAAAGCAAATACTAATAGTTACTTCAAAAAATCTTTTCCAATATTTAGGCAAGCCGATTTATGATTTTACAACTCGAAAAATTAACAAAAAATCCGGTGTAGTAAACGGTTTGGCTTACACGAAAGTCGGAGGTGATATTTTACCAATCGAAGTTTCTTACTCATCAGGCAAAGGTAATTTGATTTTAACAGGAAGGTTAGGAGAAGTAATGAAAGAATCAGCGCAAGTTGCTCTTAGTTATGTAAAAGTAAATTGCCAAAATTTTCAGATTGATCCGGAATTATTTGCTAAAAATGATATTTATATCCATGCACCGGAAGGAGCTGTTCCGAAAGAAGGGCCGAGTGCTGGAACTGCTTTAACTACCGCTATTATTTCGGCATTAACTGGTTTACCCGTTTCTCCTTATATTGGCATGACTGGTGAAATAACTTTAAAAGGTGATATTCTTGCTATTGGTGGTTTACGAGAAAAATCGATTGCTGCTCAGCGTAGTGGTTTAAAAACCATTTTTATCCCCAAAAAAAATGTTAACGATGTTGAAGAAGACATTCCTGAAGAAATTAAAAAAAAATTAGAAATTGTTTTAGTAGAAGAATATCAAGACTTATGAGCAAAAATATTAATAAAAAACAAGAATATAAAAAAAAAGATTTTACCGATTGTTTCTTTACATAAAAGTGCTGAAATACCAAATTAATCCAAAAAAAATCACTTTCAATTTTCTCTTTTTTTGGGAAAAAATCAGTTTGTATAAAACTAAATTATATGTCAATGTTAATTAGTATCGAAGGAATAGACGGAAGTGGTAAGACAACTCTTATTAAAAATCTAGAAAAAAAAGAGAAAATAAACCTTATAACCCACAATTGACGTGACACGGAAATAGGGCAAAAAATGTGAAATTTGGTTAATTGAGCTAAAGGAGATGGCAAAAGTGGTTTACTAGGCGATTGAAGTTATATATTTTTGATTTTCATCGCTTTTGAAGAATTAGTAAAAAAAGTAGTTGAACCAAGCTTAAACGAAGATAAGGTAGTTATTATTAATCGTTATATTCATAGCACTTTTGTTTATCAAGGATTAGTAGGAGAATTAGGAATAGATATTATTCAAGAAGTTGCTGAAAAAACTGTCGCTATACCGATGCCTGATATTACTTTTATTCTTGACATTGACCCTCTTAAAGCTCAAGAAAGATTAAAAAAAAAGAAAGCTGAAACTGGTGAATATACTAATTGGGACAAATTAGACTTAGGTTTTCATCAAAGAATTCGTGATTATTATTTAGAACTAAAAAAAACTTTTCCTGAGAGAATTTGCATTATTGATGCTAGTCAAAGTGAAGCAGAAATTTTAAAAGAAGTTTGAGAAATAATTGAACAAAATTATTCATTCAAAAATCAGCAGAAAGAAGAAAATGAGTTGCCAAGTTTGGCTCGGGTAGTTATCGAAAACGAAAAAGGACAATTACTTGTGGTAAAGGATAAAAAATGAGGCTGGAATTTCCCCGGTGGTAAAATAGAAGCCAACGAAACGCCCTTAGAAGCAGTCAAAAGGGAAGTGTTTGAGGAAACTAATTTGGTAATAGAAAGTTGTGAAATGATGGCGGAGGAAAATATTTTTTTTGCTAATCTAGAAAAGGCAAATCAGCACTGAAAAGGTTATTTTTATCGAACTAATGAATACTTGGGAGAATTAAAAAATAAAGAGGTAGGGAAAATTCTAGATATCAAATTTGTTGATTATCATTCTCCTGAAGCAAGAGAAGCGCGAAGTGCTTACCAAAAATTTTTTAGAAAATATAAATGAACATGAAAGAAAGTAAACAAAAAAACTATAAAGGAAGATATATGAGTCAAAAAAAACAAAAAAGGAGTTAAAGCCTCTCAGTAAGGAGGATTTTGAAGGTATTGAAGGTAATGATGAAAGTTTCTCACCTAGGAAATGGGGGAAGTAAAGGAGTTAGTGAAAATACTATATAAGTTCCTTAATTTATTACTTGACCAAGTAAAAAGCAAGTAAATACAAACTTTTTTTTACCTTGTTTAATAAGGTTTCGTCTTGAATTTATTAAAAAAATTAAGGTTGAAAAAATTTATTAAAATGAAAAACTTTTTTATTAATTTTAGGTTTCTATTTTAAATCTTATTATATGGTTCCTCTTTCTCAATTACTTGCTAAAATTGGTATTCCTAATTCTGTTTTTTCAACTTTATCCGAAGAAGACCGAGTAAGTTTTCAAACGCCATTCACTTTGCAAATAACTTTTGCTAAGTTGCCTTCTGCTGAAAATTTAGGGAATTTTTTTTACTTTCTTTACAATAAACTTAATTATTTATTTAATTATTTAGATTATTCGATAAAAACTTCTGCTCTTAAAAAACTATCTTTTGCTGATATTCAAAATTATATTCAGTTAATTTATTGTACTCCTTTTTTGTGAAAAAAAGGGGGAACACTTTTTACTATTTGTGAACAGTGAGATTTAGCAACTAAGTTAAATTTTCGCGATAATGTAATTTACTTACCAGCCATTCCTAAGTCAAAAAACGTTATTCAAAAAGATCTTCAATTCTTAAAAAAATTTTTGGGATCGTTTGGTTTGGAAAATATTCAATTTAAAGCTAAAACCACACTTACTTCATCACGGCGTCCATCCGAAAAAAAACCTATTATCCTAAATTTAAAAAAGAAAGTAACTAGTCCGATAAAATTCTTTTCTCCTCCTAATTGAAAGGAAAAAAAATTAATTGAGTTTGGTATTCATACTAAATTTAGCACCTTAGACGGAATAAGCAGTCCAACTGAATACGCAAGGGAAGCTTTGAGCAAAAATTATTCAACTTTGGTTATTACTGAGCACTATAATGTTCAATCTTTTCCTGAATTTTTTCAGGTTACTAATCCTAATCTTCGTTTCATTTATGGTTGTGAACTAGAAGTATTAGAAGATGACTTTCCCCCTTACATTTTTAATCACTCTCCTTATCACTTAAAAGAAATTGTCCAGCAGCCAATTGAAAATTTAGTTTATGCTGTTTTTGATTTAGAAACTACCGGTTTTTTTTCTGAATATAACGAAATAATTGAAATTGGTTATGTTATTTGAAAAAACGGTGGGATTTTACCAGAAGAAAAAAAAGAATATTTAGTTTGTCCGAAAACTCCAATTTCTCCGGAATTATTTCGTGCTTGATATACTGATATTAATCCGCAAGAATTGCAAAATGCTCCTTGCATGGAAAAAATATTACCACTTGTCAAAGAACATTGAGAAAAACAAGGAGTACAATTATTGGTGGCACACAATGCTCGTAATTTTGACTTTTCTTTTTTAAATAAAGCATGAAAAAAACAGTTTGGCAAGGAATTGCTTTATCCAATTGTTGATACCTTACCTCTATCATGATTAGTTCTTTCTGAACGCCGTTCTTACAGTTTAGAAAAATTAAGTCAAATTCCTGGAAAAAACCGGTTAAAGCAATCACACCGCGCTTTGGCCGATAGTGAATCATTAGCTGATTTGTTAAGTAAATTAATTAAAAACCTTAAAGAAGAAAAGGGCATTAGTGAGTGAAGAAAAGTAAAAGAATTGCTAAAAGACAATACTTTTTTCCCTAACCGCGGTTATAAAATAAAAGTTTTAGCACGCAACCAAAAAGGACTAAACTCTTTATATCAGTTAATAACCCTTTCTCATACTAAGCGTTTTTTTCGCAATCCGCGAATTTTTCGTGCTGATTTGTTAAAACACCGTGCTAATCTGATTATTGGAGCATCTGGTGGTAAAGAAAGCGAAATATTTTCACTTTTTAGTTCTTTTAGTTCAGAAGCTAAAAAAAAAGAACGAATGAAGTTTTATGACTATGTAGAAGTAAATGCTCCAAGTACTTTTCGTCATCTGTGACTCAATGGTCAAATTACTGAAAAAGGACTAAAAGATATTCTCCAGAAAACTATTGAAGTAGCAAAACTTTTTAATATTCCGGTTGTTGCTTCTCATAATGTTCATTATTGCAAACCTGAACAAAAAATTATTAAAGAGATTCTAGTTGCTAATGAAGGAATGAATGGTAGCAAACATAATTTATATGAGATAGCAACTTTAAATGGAAAAGAAGACCGCTTTGCTTTTTTGCCAGAACAACATTTAAGAAAGGTTGAAGAAATAGTTAAAGATTGGAGTTTTTTAAATGATGCTGATCTAATGAAAGAAATAATTTTTTCTAACCCTTTAAAAGTAGTGAATAAAATTGAGAAAGTTGTTATTTCTGATGAACAAATTAAATATCCTTCTTTTTCCCAAGCCGAGCACGAATTGGAAAATGCCTTTTTTGGTAAAGCCAAAGAAATATTTGGCGAAAAATTACCTTGACAAGTTCAAGAAAGGATTGATAAAGAATGAGAAATAATTAAAAAAAATTACCTTTCTATCTATTGGTTAGCTTATAAAGTTGTACAAAAAACTCATGCTGATAAACAAATCATTGGTTCGCGTGGTTCCGTTGGTTGTTCTTTTATTGCTTTTCTTTGTCAAATAACTGATTTAAATTCTTTGCCGCCTTATAAATTTTGTCAGCAATGTAAATATTTTTTACCTCATTTGTCAGCAAAGAAAATTTTTTCTTGTTATGACCACACGGATAAAGAAAATTGTCCACAGTGCCAAAACCCTTTAAAAATAGAAGGTCATGATTTGCCAATGGAAACTTTTTTTGGTTGAAATGGTGAAAAAACTCCTGATATTGACCTAAATTTTTCAGGCGAATATCAAAAAACTGCCCATGATTACGTTCGTGAATTGGTAGGAAAAGATTACGTTTATCGAGTTGGAACAATCAATAAATTGTCTCAGCAAACTTCTGAAATTTTTTTCCGTGAATACAAAAAACTGCGTAAAAATCTTAATCCTCAATCTAATCTTTATCTTAATAATGAATTGGAAACAATAGAACAATTAAAAGGAATTAAACGAACTACTGGTCAACACCCTGGTGGATTATTAGTCATTCCACAAGAAATAGATATTTATGATTATACACCGCTCAATAATCCGGCTGATAATCCAAGTTCTGAATGGTTAACTACTCATTTTGAATATAGTTTTTTGGCCAAATTATTTTTAAAATTAGACATTCTTGGACATGATGAACCAACTGTTTTGCAAAAATTATTTGAAATTACTAAAAAAGACCCAACAACCATTAAATTTTCTGACGAAAAAGTGATGGAAATTTTTACTAAAGGAGATACTTTGGGCATACCAGAATTTGGCACTGATTTTGTCAAAAAAAACTTTCTAAATTTTTTAAAGCCAACTAAATTTTCGCAACTAGTGCAAATTTCTGGTTTTTCTCATGGCACTAATGTCTGAACTCAAAATCAGCAAACGATTTGAAAAGAAAGAAATTTATCATTAGAAGAATTGATTGCTTGTCGTGAAGATATTTGAACTTTTTTAGAAAGTTGAGGTCTAGAAAAAAAAGATGCTTTTGTTGCTAGTGAATATATTAGAAAAGGAAATTGAGAAAAACTTAGCAAACCAATAAAAATTACTATTCGCGAAAAATTAGGTATTGGAGAAAAATTTTTGCTTGAAGAATCTAACAAACTTTTGGCAATACAAAATAAAATAAATATCAAAACTTCTGAAACTGATAATTCTGATGAAAAATCCAATAAGGTTGAACCATTAGAAAAATTATTATTACAAAGAAAAAGAACAATTCAAGTGGTTGAAAAAGCTTTTCTAGAAGACCCAAGTAAAAAAAATTTATTACCGAAAGATTGAAAAAAGCAAATTCAGACAATTAATCGAGGAGAAATTTATTATAACATTCTTAGCAAAATCCAATATATTTTTCCTAAACCACATGCTATTTCTTATACTATTACTGCTTGGCGAACTGCTTACTATAAAAATTATTATCCGCATGACTTTTATTCAGTTTTACTTACTTATCATGCCTCAGTTTATGATATTTGGTTAATGACTTTTGACACTGCAGCAATTACTTTTCGCTTAAAAAGGTTATTACAGACTCTTGTAATTGCTAAAAATAGTGAAAAGGAACTAATTTCAATCATTAAAGTTTTACAGCAACTAATTAAAGAAAAAAATAGTGCCTTAAAAAGTTTATTTTTCGAAACCGCTGAAGAAATAAACGTTGAAAAAAAACAAAAAATCCAAAGACTACAAGCAATTGATATTGAAAAAGCTTTGTTTGAATTAAAAAATAATTTATTTGTTATGCTTGAAAATCAAGAACCAAAAGGAATTATCACCATTGCTAAATTTTTTCAATCATTAAAAATTACCGAAAAAGAAGTTAGAACTAAATTAAACGAATTTGTTTGAGAAGAAGATAAAAAAACTAAATTTTTAAAAGAAGTTAACAAAGGAGTTAATTTCCGTGATTGAAAACTAACCATGAAAGAAAAATCATTGCTTTATACATTAAAAATTATTTTAGAAATGGAAACAAAAGGATTTATTTTTGCTCGCGGAATAGATTTTAATAATTCAGAAATCAAAAATTTTAAAATTAAAAGTAACAAAATTTTTATTCCTTTTACTGCCGTAGCAGGAATAGGTGACAAAGTAGCAGAAAAAATCATTGCTTATCGCCAAGAAAAAGGTCAAATTGTTAATTGAAAAGAGGAATTAGAAGGATTATTAAATAAAAATCATTTTGAACAATTAGAAAATTTAGAAAAATACAAATTGATATTAAAATGATAATATGGCTTAAATTTCGCGGGGTAGAGTAGTGGTTAACTCGTCGGGCTCATAATCCGAAGATCGGAGGTTCGAGTCCTTCCCCCGCTACCAAAAAAAACGATTGAAAAAAATAAACTTGTTAAAGCAAAAGTTTTAGAAAATAATTAAATTTATAAAAGATATTTTTTCTTTGTAAAATTTTTAGAATAAATACAATTAAATATTTTGCCCAAATGGCGGAATTGGTAGACGCAAATGATTCAAAATCATTCGAGCGCAAGTTCATATCGGTTCAAGTCCGATTTTGGGTACCAATAAATATATAAGTAACATAGATACAAAAGACTAGATGATAAGTTATATTCAATTTTGGTTCTGTAGTGTAGTGGTTATCACGCCTCCCTGTCACGGAGGAGATCGCGAGTTCGAGTCTCGTCAGAACCGCCAAAATATTTTTAATGTTAAGAGTCAAAATTAATAAAGATAATAATAAAATCAATGCAGAAAAAGGTTTTATTCATTTCAAAAGGGTTAGTTCATTTACCGTCAAGGAGGAGAAAAAAAGAACTCATTATTCTAGAAAGAAATAAATATATTATATATGAATAAAGATCAGCAAAAAAAGGAATTTTTTGGATTAAAATCTAGTAATATTAACAAAATTGAAGTTGATAAAACAAAACTTGATATTGACTACAAATTAAAATTATTTGATAGCAAAGGAACTAAAATAATTAAATTTTCCGAAGTTAAAGAAAATAAAATAGTAAAAGCTGAGTTAGAAATAATATTATATAAGAATAACCCCAATGCCAAAGACAATGATGAAGCTAAACAAGTAGTTTATCATTTACAAGACACAGATTTTAAAATAAATGAGGGAAAAATTATCATTGACGGAAGTAATCGAAAAAGTTTTGAGAATAAATTAAAAAAAGCTTACCAGCGTTTTATTCAAGAAAATCCAAAAAACACCACTTTAAAACCTGTTATTGATACTACTGATGTTTATTTTACATTCACTGAAAACTCCAGCGAAATTACAATAAATTTAAAAAAAGGTCCAGCCGTTGCTCCCGAAAAAGTTATCACTGCAGATGATATTAATATTAAATTAAATTGGTATACTACACGAGCCATGGCTTTAGAAGATACAATGAAAGACATGAGACAAATTATCGTTTCATCTCCTAAAGAAAATAGTTCTTGAAGAAAAAATAAAGGGTTAATAATAACAGTTATTTTTTCGATAACGATAATTACCTTGACAATTATTTTCTGAAAAAAAATCCGTGGTTGATTTAAATGAGGAAAGAAAGGCAAAGACAACCAAGAAAAATTAGAAATTTTTTAAACTAAATTTGCCTTTTATTTTTAAGCATTATTAATGATGTTAATTTTTGCTTATCGTTCTAGTTCATTACAATAAAAAAGCAATTTTATTAATTTATAATTCTAAAAGATAAAATTATTATGCAAAAAGAAAAAAACCAAAGAAAAATTTTTTTACGTCAACCAAAATTATTTCTACGAGAATTAATATTTGAAACTATTTCTTGACTTGCATTTGGTTGGTTTTTTTTGCTGGGTAAAGGATTTCTGAAGACTGATATTATTGATAATGTTTATCAAGGAATTTTTGGTCATAAAAAAGGGTTTGTTGTTTTTTTTTTAGGAAGAGAGGGAAAAGATAGTTTGTTGAATTATGCTCTTTGTTTTATTGGCGCAGTTATTTTGCTAAAATTTATTTCCTTATTATTTAACTTCTACCTTTGAAAAAAAAATAAGTATATTGAAAATAATTTTTTTCATTTACATCAACCTAGCCTTTTTGTTTTAAATTCTTTAATTCAATTACTTTGCTGTCTTTTACTTACTTTTTCTTTTATTAGCGTTTATACTTTAATTGTTATTTTGGTATTTATCTTCTTTAATACGTGATGGCAAAAAAAAAAATCAATGAAAACAGAAATTTTTTTAGCTTGACAAAACCGTTATGTGCAAAGGATTATGTTTTTTTCATTAGCAGTAATTTTTTTTCTTCCTTTTATAACAAGTTATTTAAAAAATTTTATAGCTAAAGCTGATACTGATACTAGTGGAGAAATGAGTAAAGCTTTCAAAGAAATTTCTGGCGCTTCACCACAATTGAAAAATTGAATTAATTTTTTTTCCAAAGGTAGTTATGTTGTTCATTGAATTATTTTAACTTGGTGAGTTACTGCGACTGTTAATCGACGAGTCAATGATTATAATGGTTTTTGAAAAAAAATCAGTGAAAATGGTAAGCAAGTAAACAATTTAAAACATTTTTATTATTATAAATATATGCTTACCAAAAAACAAAAAAAAGACTTTCGTTTAGATAGTTATAACTTTTTACAAATCATTCCTTATTTTTTAAGAAAAAAATTTTTAGAAAAAAAAGCAATTAACTCCGAAAAAAATTTAGTTAATTTTGAAAAAGAAATTCATCAAACAATGCGTTTTCTCAATTTCTTAGAGGAAAAAATACCTAATGAAAAAAAAAGAAATTTTCTTGGTTATTACCTTTTCAATGAATTTCAAGAAATTAAAGATGTCGAAAGAACCATTCAATTAATTGAGGAGGATGGGAAATTTAAGCAAAGGCTTTTATAATTTTTCTTTTTTTGATTTGACTTTTCCTTGGCTTCATTATAAGAAACTCTTTCTATATCGTTTTTTAATTGTTGAACTTCATTACGAAAGTCGTTAATTATTGGACTAAAAAATGGGTAAAATCATCTCAAATAATACATACTCCACCAACCGAAGTGTTAGTGCCTGTTTTCATCTGTAAACCATTAATAAAATGGCCGGTTTTGTTTAATAATTCTTGTTTGTTCTTTTCAAATTCTGTTTGATTATTAAAATTTAATAACTCTTTACGAGCGTTTCTTAACTCAGTAATTTTAGCAAAAAAATTTGCTAGTCTTTCGCAATCCTCTTTTAAGTTATGAGCTCCACCATATTCACAACGACCATCATCTCAGTAGCCAGCATCTTTTTTATAGTGTTCATCACCTCTCCTTTTCTGACTTATTCTGATAGAAGCACTTCTTGTGAATATCGCTTTTATTTCTTCGGTTGTATATCTTGGCATAATTCTCTATGAATTAGCCATAATTTTATAAATTATTGGCATTATTTATTCTTTATATTTTTCGTATTTTATGTATAAAATAAAGAGACATTTTTAAAGGTCTAGTTCCTATTTTCAGGGCAAATGCGTAAGCATTCCTAAAAAACTATTTATAGTTTCTTTTAGATACTTGTAAGGAATTTACTAAAATTCCTCGGGAAGTTTTGTAAAAACTTCTTGTAAAGTATCTTATAGGACAATTAATGGATTAGGGCTAAATATTCTAATTTCTAGGCTAAGAAGAATTTGCTTAAATTCTTCTAGAAAAATTATGTTAGTTTTTCTAAAGTAAGGGAAAGGACTAAACTAGGCAAGGACTATAAAAAGGAAAGGGCTAAGAACTTTTACAAGGCTAAATTAAAATTAAAGGTGTTTATGAGAATGATTAGTTAAAGAATGAATTTCTTTTTTTATTTGTTTGCTGTGATTAGTTAAAATATCTTCTAAGCATTCTTTTTCATATTCTTGTTGACAACCCAATCAAAATTCATAAGACATTTTGAAATAAATAGCTAAACGACAGATTATTTCTGGAGTTAAATCTCTTTTTTCTTGACAAATTTCTTTGATCAGTTTAGTTGAAATATTAATTTTTTTGGCTAAATCTTCCGGCTTCATTTTTAATGGAACTAAGAATTCTTCTCTTAATATTTCTCCCGGATGAAGTGGAGGTAATTTTTTACTATTCATAACTGTATACTTTAATTTTAATGATAATCAACAATTTCTACTTCGTAAGCATCACTACAAAAACAAGCCAAAAGACAAGCAGATTGAGCTAAATATGAAATAGAAAACAAACGTTACTTAGAAAGGCAAGCTAATATGATGCCGTGAGATAGAGACCAAGGTTGAAGAAATGGTATACCTAGACCTGAATAATGGAAGGATGAGAAATTATCGAAATTAGCAATCAAATTATTGACTCAAAAAACATAATTGAAGTTCAAAGATTATATATAGAACTGACTGATAAATTGAAAAGGGGCAGAATTGCCCCTTCCAAAGAGGTAATGAAAAAATCAAACGAAGTTTTTATTATCACCATTGGTAAATGCCGGGACTTTTATGAAGAATGGGGGCAGAAAAGAAATTAATCCTACTGATGAACAGTTAGACTGAACAGAAAACCTTGTTAATAAACTTTTAGTAGATATTGATAAGTTTTCAGTTGAAGAATTTCCAACTTTTTATGATAAAACTAGGCAACTGGCTGATAAAAAAGGATTAAAATTATGCAAAAAAAATATTTGAAAGGAAAAAATTAATCGGGGTAATTTTTATACAAAAAATAATAATACAAAATATTAAAATTAAATATTAGATATGGTAGTCAAAACTTTTTTTATCACTACTCCAATCTTTTATCCTAATGACCGTCTGCACTTAGGTCATGCCTACGCTATGATTATGGCTGACATTATTGTCCGTTATAAAAGTAGCCAAGGCTACCAGGTCTATTTTCAAACCGGAAGTGATGACCATGGAGAAAAAATTGAGAAAAAAGCTTTATCTTTAAATTCATCTCCTCAGGAATTAGTAGACAAAAATGTTTCATTATTTCAGCAATTATGAAAAGAATTGGGAATTTTAGAACATGTTTTTTATCGTACTTCTTCGCCCAACCACCACTTCAAGATTAAAAATATTTTTACTAAATTACTAGAACAAGGAGATATTTATTTAAGCGAGTATCAAGGGAAATACTGTATTACTTGTGAAGACTATGTGAGTAAAAGTAAAGCAATTAATCATAATTTTTGCCCAACCTGTCAGGCTGAATTACGAATCATTAACGAACCGGCTTACTTTTTGAGAGTTAGCAAATATTATTCTCAACTAATTGAACATTACCGAAAAAACCCAGACTTTCTTTTACCAAACAATGCTAGAAAAGAACTCTTTAGTAATTTTTTAAAAGAGGAAATTCCTGATCTATGTATTACTCGTAGCGATATTAACTGAGGAATTCCAGTTCCAGGTCAACAAAAAATGGTTATTTATGTTTGGTTTGAAGCTTTACTTAATTATATTAATTCTGCTGAAGGAGAAAATAAATTTAATGATTCTAAAGTTGAAATAGTTCATCTGATTGGCAAAGAAATAGTGCGTTTTCATGCTATCTACTGACCGATAATTCTTTTTTTTTTAAATAAGCGACTACCAAATAAGATTTTGGTTCACGGTTGGTTAATTACTCCAACTGGCAAGATGAGCAAAAGTAAAGGAAATGTATTTGACCCCCTCGAATTATTAGAAAAATATCCAGCGGATTTAATAAGAACCTATCTTATTGCTAAGATAAACTTTTTTCAAGATGGGGTATTTAGTGAAGACTTGCTAAGCAATTTTTACCAAGATTTTTTGGTTAATAATTTAAGTAATTTAGTTTCGCGTATTAGTAAAATGGTTCATCTATATAATGGTGGAATTATTCCTGAGTTTAATAGTGATAAAAGTTTAGAAAATTATCATCACGAATGTTTATATTTAGTAAAAGAATTTCAAATAAAAATGGATAAATACGAATTAACTGATGCTTTTTCCCAAATTAAGAATTTTCTTGATTCTAGTAACAAAATGATTTCTGACTTGTTACCTTGAAAACTTATTCAAGAAAAAAATTATATTTTTCTAAACCAAGTCTTAAACCATTTAGTAAATCGGATAAAAATTATCAGTTTTTTACTTAATTCCATTATTCCTAATACTAGCAAAGAAATCTACAAAGTTTTTAATATTAATTCAGATGAAATTAATTGAGATAATTGTCTAAACTTTAATTTTTTAAGTAAAGTTAAAATAAAAAAAATAGAAAAGCATTTATACGAATCTCTTAAATAAATTATTTTTCCAAATTAATATTTTGCTTACTATAAGTTAAAATGGCGGAAGTGAAAGGATTCGAACCTTCGGTATGTTGTAAACATACACTAGCTTTCCAGGCCAGTCTCTTCAACCACTCGAGCACACTTCCAATATAATATTGATTTATGTAATTTTTTATCTTCACTTTAAAAGGAATTTAAACTCTTAAGAAGGTTTTTTTATGAAAATCAAAATTGGTTTATTGGCAAAAACTTAGCAAAGTTTTATCTTCACCTATAAGGTTTAGATTTTATTCCGAAAACTTCCAAAAATTCTTTGCAAAATTGGAAAAGGGATTATGCTTAACTAGTTGGTCAAATAATAAATTTCTTATATACTTCATGTTATCACCTATTAGTTATCTTATTTTTTTGGGAAAACAGTTTTTAGTTCCTTACCAGATAAAATGAAATGATTCTTTTTTACAATGAGATGTTCCGGCAAATATTTCAGCTGATTTTGCCTTTAGTCTAGCTTTGCCGATTGCTCATAAAACTAAACGTTCTGCTAAAGAAATAGCCCAAGAGTTTATAAAACTAATTGACCAAAAATATCAACTGATTTGAGAAATCACCGAACAAGGCTACATTAATTTTCGTTTAACTAATGAACATTATCGTAATTTTCTTTTTCACTTAGTCCTTTCCCAAGGAAAAAATTTACAACCAACAACAAAAAATATTTGGATAAATTTTGAATATATTTCCGCTAACCCAACTGGCTACTTACATTTAGGAAATCTACGAACTGGTATTATTGCTGATGTTCTAGCAAATATTTATGATTTTGCTGGCTACCAAACTGTTAGAGAATATTATATTAATGACCGCGGCAAGCAAATAGTTGATCTGGTTGACTCAGTTTATTATTACTATCAAAGTTTACAAGGTGTAACTGATGATAATTTGGAAAAAATCATTGCTTATCCAGGGATAGCAAGCCAAGAAACTGCCCAAAAGTTGATTGCTAAGTGAAAAGTCAAATATTTAAATAAAAAATTGACTGAAAATGATTTTTTTTTGTGAAAGGAAACTATTTTGAAGATAATAATTGCTCGAATAAAGCAAGATTTAGAAAAATGTGGAATATTTTTTGCCAATTGATTTTCCGAAGTCAGCCTTTACCAAAATAATAAACATTTACAGTTAATTGATAAACTAAAAAACAAAGATTTAGTTTATGAAAAAGAAGGAGCATTTTTTTTTAGAACCACTTTAACTGGAGATGAAAAAGACCGAGTAATTATTAAACAAGATGGCAATTATACTTATTTTTTTTCTGATATTCTTTATCATTTGAATAAGTTAGGAAGAGCAGATTATTTATTAGAATTTTGGGGTGCTGACCACCATGGTTATGTCGAAAGAGTAAAAGGGGCTTGTCAATTATTAGGCTATAATCGGGAAAAAATACAAGTGATTTTAACACAAATGATTAGTTTGTTAGCCAAAGATGGTAGCACACAAAAATTTTCTAAACGAGCAGGTAATGCCATTAGTATTAATGAAGCTTTGGAATGATTGAAAAAAGACCAACTGCGTTTTTGTTTGTTAGAAAAAGAACCTAATATCCATTTGACCATTAGCAAGGAAAATTTATTACAAAAAGAGAATACTCGTCTTTATTATCTTCAATACGCTCATGCTCGTTGTCATCAAATTTTTAAAAAAGCCAAAGAAAAAGGAATTAAAATTTCTTATCAAATTGATTTGTTAGAATCGGAAAGTGAAAGAAAAATATATACTTTCTTAGTTCGCTTTTCCCATGTTTTAGAAAAAATTATCGAAGAAAATAAACCACATTATTTAATTCATTATTTAGATGAACTAGCTCAGTTATGACAAAAATATTATCAAAATAATATTATTCTTAATGAGGAAAATAAGGAACTTAGTCAGCAAAGGCTATTTTTGACTAAAAATGTTCAAATAATTTTAAAACTTGGTTTAAATTTAATGGGAATAGAAGCTCCTAAAATTATGTAAAAGCATTATCAATTTTTTATTTCAATTAAATTTTCTTAAACTCTCTTTTTTTTTAATGCTTTCTTTTCTTTAACTGATTTTACCCAAGCTCGGTGTTTTTGGCTTTTATTAGAAGAAGTAATTTCTTTAACTAACTTCTCTTTTAGTTGCTGAAAAAAATTTAACTGAGTGTTTTTACTTTCATAATCAGCTAATCAATAAGAAACATTTTTATCTCAACTATTCCTAATAAAAACATGTTTATTTTCAAAAATTGATTTTTTACTAGTTTGCAGACTAATATCTAGATAAGGACTATTAAAAACCACAATTCCTAAAATATTAGGCTGATTAAATAAAGAAAAATAACTTTTGAATCTTTTGATATGTTGCTCATTTTGGTAAAAAGGCGAATACATCTGATGTCTTTGATATTTTCTTTGCTTACCAACTTGATATGACCGTTCTAAATATTCATGGTTAAAATTACCACTTAATCTGCCTCTTTTTCAATCCTTAACTTCAATAATATAGATTCACTTTTTAGTAAGCAAAAGAATATCAATTTCACAACTTCAATATTTTTCTTTTTGTAATATTAGATTACTAACTAAGTAATAATCTTTGCTTTGGTAATGGTTATTTTTTAAAAATTTTCTGATTATTTTAAGAGTGTTTTTTTCTCCAGATTTTCCTGATTTTTGATAATTTTTATATAATATTAAGAAGATAAATAGAACAATAATGGCTATTATTCCTAAAATTTCTTGAATAAACATATTTATTTTTTTCGCAAGAAAACCCAATTTGTTATCTTTTTGTTGTTTAATTAAAAATTCTTCAATTTAACTTTCCTAGCAAAGAAAAATTTAATTTAAAATAATATAGATAACTCTTTAATGAAAAAAGAACTATTAAAAAAATTAGCCAAAAAAGTCCAATTAGAGATTAAAGAAGAAGAAATGGAAGAAGTTTTAGATACTTTGAAAAAGTTAGAAATATCTTTAATAAATTTTCGTCAGTTAAAATTAGGAAAAACCAAACAAAGAGAAAGAGTCAATTTTATTCCACTTAGTTTAAAAGATTTAGAAAAAACAAAGAAAAAAACTATTAATCGTTCTATTAATAAAAAAATTCTTACTCATAACGCTTCAACAAAAAAAGGATATTTAATTTATTTGGCGAAAAAATAACTATTTATTAAAGGCATCTAGCAAATTATTTTCAATACTTTCTTTATCTTTTAGTAGCACTGAGCAATCTTCAAGATTTGCTTTTTCACTTATTTTATCATTATTATTCAAACCTTTTCAAAATTGTTTATCAATTAAGATAATATTTTTCTTTTCACCAAAAACTTGCTGACAATATTTTTGGTGATCTAGACTATAAGTTTTAGTTAAAAATTCAACTTCTTCTTTATCTTTCACTTCCAATAAAATTATATCTTGATAAGCAACCAATAAAACAGTATTGGAAAAATAAAAAGGAAAGTTAATTTGTTGAAGATAATTTCATTTTTGTTGTAGCGAAGTGTAATGTTTGTTAAGTAAGTTATTTTCCTTTAGCCATAAATGAATTTCAGTTAATTTTACCGAGCACAAAGAAAATTTATTTTTTAACTCCATATAATAAGTTTTTAGAAAAATATGATAATTTCTTTTCTTGGTATTTTTAATATGACATCTTTTTTTGTTTTTTGGGAAATAAATCACTAGTAAAATTATTAACTAAAATTTTTGCTCATTTAACTAGGAAAGAAGGACTTTTTTAATATTAACCAAACTTAATATCTTCCGTGCCTTTTTCATTTAAAATTGCCAAAAGGATTGCGGTAATAGCAACTAGTAAAATAATTTCCATTATTTTCTAACTTACCCATTTTTTTTAAAATTCATGGTTGTCAATAAACATAAACTACCACATTTAGTATTTTTTTTTCTTGATAAATAATAAACAAAATTTTTTTTGGACTAACTTTATCACCTTCTTCTACTTTTCTTTTTAAAATTTCATAAATGTTGTTTTTTTTGGCATGATCAAGATTAAAACTCAAAAGAATTTGTAAGCCATAATTATTGACAATCAATAAATTTTGATTAGGAAAAACTTTCTTAACATAACCTTCTAAGGGACTTCTTATTTTATCACTTTCCAAATGATAAAAGTAATAAGAGCGACCCATTAAAGATTGTTGCTTCCTTTTAATTAAACCACACTTAATCGGAGTGTATAGCTTGGTTGGTCAAGAAAAAAACCAATAAAAAAATAACTTTCATTTATTACTTATCTTTCTAAAAAATTTAGACTTTGTTAACATTTCTAATATATCTTTTTTTCATCAAAAATTATAAAATAATAAATTAAAGAGAGAAATAAGAAAGAAAAAAGTTAGCGAGGAAAAATTAAATACAGATTTAGGAGTTAGTGATTGAAAACAAGAAATTAACAAGCAAGAAGATGATTTAGACGTTATGAAAAAGGGTTGGGATATACAGGCGGCAATAAGAGAATTATCATGTACCTTTACTTGTAGTTATTGTAAAAAGAAAAAGAAATGTATACACCATATGAAATTTCTGGTCGAGAAGAAAAATTTTGTTCGTTAAACTGTCAAAGGAGTTTCAAAAAAGAAAATAACATTCAAGGTAATTCTAACTTCTTAAAAGAGATGACGTTCAAGGAAGTTTTAGTTAGTATTTTTATCCTTATTTTAATTATTGCTTTAATAGTTTGAATAGTTCGTCGTAAAAAGTCCCACAAAACTAATTCCCAAGGTTAATATAACCAAAATTTATTAGACATTGTTAACTTTTTTTACATTGCTTTGAGTTTTTAACTGTCTTAATAGGAACCATGAAAGTATTAAAGTTAGAATGGAATCAGAAACCAAAAAATAAAACCTTGGGAAAATAAACTAAAATAATTTTAATGATAATCTTAGCAATTGAAACTAGTTGTGATGAAACCAGCATCGCCATTTTAAAAAACCAAAAAGTTTTAAGCAATATTACAGTTTCCCAAATATTAGAGCAGCAAAAATATGGTGGAGTAGTTCCTAGTTTAGCAGCCAAACTACACCTAGAAACTATTCAAAAAGTTCTTAAAAAAGTTTTCTCTGAAACCAAAATTAAACCAACAGAAATTGATTATATTGCTTATACCGAAGAACCAGGATTAGTTATTTGTTTACAAATTGGTAAAGCAATTGCGGAAACTCTTTCTTTATATTTAAACAAACCTTTAATTCCTTGTAATCATTTAATGGGACATATTTATGCTAGTTTAATTGATAGTCAAAAAGATTGACATTTTCCAACTTTAGCTTTAATTATTAGCGGTGGACATACCCAAATTTATAAGTTAGAAAAACATTTAGAATTTACTCTTTTAGGACAAACCCTAGACGATGCGGTTGGTGAATGTTTAGATAAAACTGCCATTCTTTTAGGTTATCTTTATCCTGGCGGACCAGTAATTGAAAAATTAGCACTTAATGGAAAAAAGAAATATTTTTTTACTTTACCAAAGAATGACAATAGTTTAGATTTTAGTTTTAGTGGTTTAAAAAGCGAAATAGCTCGATTAGTAGCAAAGGAAGAAAAAATTGCTGTAAGCAACCTAGCTTATTCTTTACAATCTACCATTGCCGAAATATTAAAAATAAAACTAAAAAACGCGTGAGAAAAAACCAACGCACAAACAATAATTATTGGTGGCGGAGTTATTGCCAACAATTTTTTAAGAAACTATTTAGTAGCAAGTATTAAAAAATGAGATAATAAAATAAATATTCATATTCCTAATCAAGAATATTGCACTGATAATGCTGCCATGATCGGAATTTTAGCTGATTACAAGGTTAGATTAAAATAAGTTATTTTACAATATTGTTTTTATATCGAAAAATTTTTTTGTATAATATAATAAATTATATATAGAGTAAAATCTATATAATTAAGGGTTATTATTAATCCCTTTTAAATTGCCTAGGAAGTTTAAATAAAAAATAGCTTCACACTTTCGCCCTAGTAGTCTAAAAATACTAGTCAGACTAACAGCGACTTTACCGGAAGTAAAAAGGGAAAGACTATTCCATTAAAAACTTTATAAACTAACTAAAAGTTTATAGAATTTTACTAGAGTATTATTATATTACTATTGCTTAAAAATTTGCCTTAGGCAAAAGTCTACTGAGACAGCGCTGAGCATTGGCTCTAAAAATAAAAAACTGTTACTTAGTCAGTAATTACTAAGTCCCTTACTAGGAGAAAATAGTGAAAAAAATACAAAAATAGGGATAAACATAGGTAGCACTGGTAGTGGCAAATCAACTTTGGTCAATGTTTTACTTAAAAAAAATAATTTTGAAGAAGTATGTGAAGAAAGTTGTGGAGCTATAAGTAAAACTAAAGAAATTCAGATTGAAAAAACTGAGATAAATTTAAATAATTTCAATAATGAAAAAATAGAACTAGTAGTAATTGACACAGTAGGTATTGGAGATACTAATTTGACACCTCAAGGGGTATTAATGAAGTTAACAGGAGTAGTTGAAGAAATAAAAAAAGATGGTTTAAATCAAATATTTTTTGTTACCAAAGGAAGATTTACTGATAAAGAAATTGAAGTTTATGATTTGTTGACCTTTGTTTTCGGTAAAGAAATTTTGAAACATACAACAATTGTGCGAACTAGTTTTCCTAGATTTTTGAATGAAGAAAAATGCGAAGAGGATAGGAAAAAAATACGTGAAGAAAACCGGCGTATTACCCATATAATTAGTTCAGTAAAAAAAATTATTTATGTTGACAATTTACCGTTAGATTATGGCGAAATGGCTACGCAAATGCGTGAAAAATCTAGAGTTAGGTTATTAACTTACTTAGGAACTTGTCAAGCGTCTTATCGACCAAATAATATTGCTGAAATAGAAAAAAACATTCTCGAATACACAACTGACAAAGAAAAATTACAAAAATTACTAGAAGAATCAGAAAAATCCCGAAAAGAACAAGAAGTGAGACTTTACAAAGAACTACGCGATACTGAAAATAGATTAGAAAGTAGACGTCGTGAAGACATAAGAAATATAGAAAAAGAAAATGAAAGACAAGTGAATAGATTGAATGAAAGTCATAGAACCGAAACAAATAGAATAAGAGAAGACCAAAAACGTCGAGAAAATTTGGAAGAACAAAGATTGGCAATAGAAAAACAAAGAGCAGCACGAGAGTTGGTTCATCAAAAAGAACTACAAAAACAAGCCAAAAGACAAGCAGATTGAGCTAAATATGAAATAGAAAACAAACGTTACTTAGAAAGGCAAGCTAATATGATGCCGTGAGATAGAGACCAAGGTTGAAGAAAGTGTAAAAAAGAGTGAATAAGTAAAACTGAAAAAGGAAATAAAGGAAATGACTTTCCTTGGCAGTTAGCAATTATTATTACCATTGGCGGAATAGTTTTTTTAGGATTAATCCTTCTTTTTATAAGGAAAAAGAGGAGAATTTAAGAAGAAAATTGGGTAGAAATATTAAAAAAACCTTAATTATAAAAAGTTTTATTATACTAACGTTAGATAATTTTAAAAAGGCAATTATATAACAAACCTATTAATGTTTTCATTTTTTAATTAAAATAATAAAATATGGCTAAAGAAATTTTACGAACAGGAAAAACTCGCTTTGAAGCAGGACAGGCTAAACCTGGTGCTAGTTTGGCTTCTTTTGGTGTTGACATGCCAAAATTTTGTCGAGAATTTAATGACTTAACCAAAGGACAAAGTGGAAAAATTGGAGTAAAAGCAGTAGTTTTTAAAGATAAAACTTTTAAAATTTCCCTTACTGGTTTGTCAACAACTGATTTAATCAAAAGTGTAATTGGTGCGAAAAAAGAAATTACTAAAAGCGAGTTAAAAAAAGTTGCTGAAAAAAAACTGGCTTGATTAAATACCGAAGACCTAGAAGTAGCAGAAAAAATTATAGCTGGTAGTGCCAAAAGCGCCGGTTTTAAAATAGTATAAATAAACTTAAGAATAAAAGCAAAGCATTAATCATAGTCATTAAAACAAGAACTATTTTCCACATTTTTTTGTCTTTAATGTTAAAAAAAGAAAGAAAAAACAATATTAAAAATAATTTTTTTATAAAAACTTTTATATAGCAATTATGTCTTATATTAATAAACCTGGTAAAAATAGCGCTTGAAGAAAACACGTTTTAAATAATTTAATAGTTGATGCCATTATTTACGAAAAAATAACTACTGGTCTACCAATTGCTAAACAGTTAACTAAATTATTAGCTAAACTAATTACTTGAGCAAAAGAAGATACTTTGCATACTCGTCGGTTAGCTTTACGTTATTTAGTAAACAAAAAAAAAAGTCAAGTAGTAGATAAATTATTTACTGATTTAAAAAAGCGTTATGAAAAAAGACCTGGCGGTTATAGTCGAATTGTTAAACTTGGCTTACGTAATGGCGATAGTAGTTTAAGAGTAGTTTTTGCTTTAGTTTAAAAATTTCTTATTATGGAAAAGAGACAAGTTATTCTTTCCTATTTCCAAAATCTCCAAAATCAAAGAGACTTAAAAACTTTAAAAGAGATTAGTAAAAACTTAAATACTCCTTTCTTTTGTTTTCGCAGTTTAAATACTGGTTGCGGTGATATTATTTATTTACTAGTAAAAACTAAAGAAAAGCAAATAGAAAATGCTTTATTTGTTGGTCAACAGTCTTGTTTAATTACTGTGGTAGTTGCTGACTTGCTTTGCTCCTATCTAGAAAATAAAGATTTAACTAAGGTCAAAAACACTTTGGATAATTTGGAAAAAATGTTAAAAGGCGAAACTTATCAATTAGTTGAATGTCCAAAAATGGAAGTATTTGCTGATATAACTAAGTTTCCCCAAAGACTAGAGTGTATTGGACTAGTAATTCGTGGATTCAGGGATATTTTGAAATTATAATTATAATATTTTCGTTCAACATAGTTGCTTCAAAAAAATATTAAAAGAAATAATAATTATGCTCCGCATTTGCCGGAAAAAGAACTAAATACTAAATAAATGTTATTATTGATAACTATTTACAAAACTTTGTGTAAAAAGTCCTTTACATCTTGTCACATCTCGCTATTTAGGTTATGCCCTAAAGACTGATAATGTTTAAAAGAACATTTTTTAAATCCTTTGTTGATTAAAATTTCTACTGAAAGTTTACCAATTCAATAAGGAACTATTTGGTCTTGTTCACCATGACAAATAAGTAAAGGAACGTTCTTGCTATCTTTAACAATCATTTTTAGTATTTTTTCTCGTGCTGGCAAAAAACCTGCCAAACTAATAATTCCTCCTAATCGATATTTTTCGGTTAGACCAATACTAGCTAAAGCTACTGAAGCTCCTTGGGAAAAACCTGCCAAAATAATTCGTTCAACTGGAATGCCAAGGGTAATCTCCGATGCTATTATTTTTTTGATTTTTTTTATTAAACATTTAATAATTAAATCATTTTCTTCTAATTTTATTAATTTATCTAATTTTTCCAAATTAGTTGGTTGTTGAATTTCTTCCAAATTACCTTCAATATTATATCAAGCATTAGTAGAAAAATTTCCGTTTCAGTTAGGCATAATTTTGCCACCATTAAGATTAAGTTTGATTTTATCGGCACGGGGAAAAATAAATTTAGCTTGGGGAAAATTATTGGCTAGTTCTTCAATTTTTTTTGATTTTTTTCAATCTCCTGGTAGTTGACCAAGACCATGGCAAAAAATTATAGTTGCGGTATGTTGGTCTTTTGCTGGAATAATAACTGATTCAGAAAAATTATTATTATTATTATTATTATTATTATTATTATTAAAGAAAAAAAATATGATGGCGATTAGCAAAATTATTCCAGCAATTATTCATCATAAATGTTTATTTTTCTTTGGTAGCATATTTTTTGTTTTTAATGGCGGAGTGAGAGAGATTCGAACTCTCGCGCTAGCTTTAATACTAACCTAGTTTCTTAGCAGGAAACCCTCTTAACCACTTGAGTATCACTCCGAGGCAAAATTTTACTGTAAAGTAGTCTATTAATTAATATTTAAATGATTGACCAAAAATCAAGGTTGTTTATTTGTGTTATTTAGCAAAAAAATCTAATTTATTTAGAAAGCAAGATACTTGCAAAAAAAACAGTAGTATTTCATAACATATGAAAAAAAATTGGATAAGTTATGTTCCATTTACTCTTTCAATAAACTCAGATGAAAAGGGTTGTCATGGGAAGATGATTAAGTAATAAATAGTTAATCGTAGTAAAATTTAGTAAACTGGTTTGCCAATGAGCAAAAATAAAACTTACACCAGAAAAAAGAAAAGTGAAAGGATTCTTTTTGCCAAAGTTTTCAAAAATTAGATAGCGAAAGACACATTCTTCAATAATGGGAGCAAAAATACAAATTGCTAGAAAGCAAAAAAGAGGAGAAATGCTATAAAAAGGTAAACTATTTTTTTGAAATGAGGAGTTTTCTTTGAGGTTTTTGCTTTGCTGGAATTTGATAAGTTCTCATTCATTCATGACTTTATCTTCAATTGATTTAACTATTAGTTCTTCTTGTTGTTTAGTCGCCAATTCTTCTCTTTTTTGGTGATAAGGAGGAGAAAAGCAAATCACGAAAGTTATGACGAATGCTATCAGCATTAGCAAATAATTTGTTTTTTCGCTAGTTCAATTTAATAAATCAAACCCTCAATTTCACCAAGCTTTCAGTGTTTTGCCAATAATTTTTCCTTGGGAAATTATTACGCAAATAGCACAAACAATCATTGGCAAAATATACTTAAAGTGATGTAGTAAGGTAATTTTGTCATTAATATTCATACTTTATTATTATATTTATATCAAAAAGTTTATTTTTCCTCTAAATTAAACTATAATGCCAACTGTCATTAATTTTGTCATTAATTCAGAAGAAAAAGACCAAACAATCATTAGTTTTCTTAAAAAGCGTTTTAAAAACACTCCACTTAGTTTGATTTACAAATTATTTCGCGCTAAAAAAATTAAACTTAATGAACAAGATATTCGTTATTATCATCACCGTTTAAAAGAAAAAGATAAGATAGACATCTTTGACCAATCTTTAAAAATTGCTACTTTGCCAATTTTCCAAAAGCCACCCGTTTCTACAATTAAATTTGAAATTATTTATGAAGATGATAATTTGCTTATTGTTCTGAAAAACCATGGCATTCCAATGCGTAGTTTGGAAGATAATTTGGATAAAGCAGTAAATTATTACCTTTACAAGCAAGACCCGCAGGATTACCAGCAAAAAATTAGTTCATATTTTTTTTATACCGCAGTTCACCGTTTAGATAAATTAACCAAAGGTTTGGTTATTTACCCAAAAAATAATGAAGCGAAAAAAGTTTTATATAACGGTATTAAAGATAAACAAAATATTACCAAAACTTATTTAGCAGTTTGTGAAAATTTTCATAATGTCTCTTTACCTTCTTTGGTAGAAGGGTTTATTTATAAAAACGAAGCCAAAGAAAAAATGGTGTTTAGTCAAAAAAAACCTTTTGAAAACCACGGAGAAATAAAACAATGTGCCATGGAAATAGAAATCTTATACAAGAAAAAAAACTTTAATTTACTAAAAATAATTTTGCACACTGGTCGAAAACATCAAATTCGTGCTATCTTGTCATTTTTCAAAACACCAATTGTTGGTGATAAAAAATATGGTAGTCATTTTTTGCTTAACGATAAAATTTATCTTTTTGCTTATCAACTTACTTTTCAGAAAAACGCTCAACCGTTAAATTACTTAGAAGGAAAAAGTTTTGTCCTTGAAGGATTAGAGGGAGAATTAACCAATATTATTAGAAAAGAAAATTTTTAGAATGATAAGCAAATTTTTATTTTTGGTTTGATATTTTTGTCGTTTTTCAACCTCTTGGGCAAATATTCATAAAATTATTTTTGAAGCGTATAACTTACTGAAGATTCAGAAGTCAAACTAGGAGCGTGTAGTTCACCAGTTCAAGTAATTTTAATAAAGTTATAACCATTATTAGCCAAATTAGTAATTATTTCAGTAATTAAATTATTTACGGAAGAGGCAATTTTCTGGAACTTGCTTTGATACTCTTGATAGATTTGTTCTTTATTGTCTGGCTTCAATTTTTCTAAATATTCTTCATGGAGAGAACTGGCTTTCAAAAAGGCTTTTTGATAATTTGGATTAGAACTGCAAAAAGTTTGTAATTTTTCTCGCAAGTCTTCGGTGTCTGCTTGATTTTTTCGTAAACTTAATTCCATGACTAGACTTAAAACTTGGTCGGAAGTAATTTCTGAATTAGGTTGGGGTGGTTCACGAGACTCAGGTTTTTCAGGCTTCCGTTCTGGTATTTCATTTTTTTGGCAACTGTGAACTAACTTTTCTTTGGGATTTTTTAATATTTCTTGTAAAGCAGTCTTGATTTGGTCTACATTACTGACAAAGTGAACTTGCTTAATTTTTTCTTTAATTTGTGAACTTATATGTTCCCAACTTTGTTCGGAAGTTCATTCACATTTTTTATTATCTTCTGAAAGAATAAAAATATTTATTGGCTTCTCTTTCTTGACATTTCATTCTAATTTAAGGTTTAAGCCTCCAATTGCTCCAACTTTCGGTCTTTCAAAAACTGTTCCGGTTGAACCTAAATTTCTTGGTAAAGGGGTTTGATTAATTAAACTATGAAGTGCTAAATAAAAGGCTATACCGACAGAAGGACCGCTCATTGAACCATCAAATCTCATTAAGCAATAAGCATCATAGTTAGATTTCCCATTCTCGGTTAAAAAATCTCGAATAAATGTTTTGTAGCCTTCTTTATCATTATAAGCAATTTGGGTCGAAAAATTTATAACTATTTGCGAATTATTTTGGTCAAAATTTCCTTCAATTCGTGGATTTTTCCCTAATTTTGGTTTTAAAAAAACTACTAAATCACTGGAACCACCAATTTTGCCAAATTCTCGTTCGCTGGTTCATAAAATATTTGTTGCACCAATCCGCTTTTCAGCAACCAAATCAGGAATTTCTTGTTCTGGTTTAAGCAAATCTCATTCTTTTAGTTTTTCAATATCTCTATCAATATAACCTTTTTGACGTAGTTCTTTTGTTCTATCAGTCTTTTCTAGTAATTCTTTCTCACGAATTTTTTGATATTCAGCAATTAAGTCTTCAATTTTCTTTAATTCTTGAAAGCGTTTTCTATATTCTTCTAATTGATGCTGATATTCTTTTTGTTGCCACTTTAATCATTTTTCAAGATCATGAAGAAACTTCTCTTGCCCATGATCTAAAATTGATTTATTTAAGTCCTTTAAATATTCCTCAATCCATGGTCTTAGTTCTCACCAAATTCTTTCAATAATTTCAGGTGATAAATTTCCGCTAATGTCACTAATGGGTGACTTGGTTTGGCTGAAAATACTAATCAAAAATTCTTCTTCGATTTCTTGAATAGGTTTAACACTTCCATCGGGTTTTCTAATTAATTGGTTAAGATTATTAGCATTGCCTAAAAGATTGCTAGCCAATTGTAAAACTGCTTGCTGAGTTTGTTGATTTTGCTGTTCTCCTAAACTAACTTGTCACGTTAAATTATTTTTTTTTTTCTGGAACAAAAACCAACCTAAGAAACATGTGGCAATTAATATTAATGCCACTATGCATGCTATTAAACGGTTTTTCTTTGGTTTTTTAATTTTATATTATTTATTTTATCTTTTTAACTATTTTTGAACCACTATTGGTTATCGTTTCGGTGAAAATTTTTTCACGAATAACAGAAATATTTATTTCACCAGGGATAATGATTTGCTCTTGGATTTTTGCTTTAATTTGCTTAGTTAACTCTCAGGCTTGGTAATCATTAATTTTTTGGGCGTTAACCAACACTCAAACTTCTCGTCCAGCTTGTAAAGCATAAATTTTTTCAATATTAGGAATTTCTTGAGCTAAATTTTCTAAATTTTGCATACGTATATTATAAGCCTCTAATTGTTTGCTACGGGCTCCTGGTCGCGCAGCTGAAAGAGTATCAGCTGCTATCACTAACCAAGAATAAACGTTATCCGGATGAATGTTATAGTGGTGCGAAGCAATAGCATTGATAACTTCCGGTGGTTCTTGAAATTGCTGTGCCAAAATTGTTCCGTTTGTTACGTGTGAAGCATTAGGTTCGTTTATTGCCTTACCAATATCGTGTAACAGTCCTACTCTTTTGGCTAAAGAAATGTCCAATCCTAATTCTGCTGCCATCATTCCTGCTAAACTTGCCACTTCTAAACTATGCTCTAAAACATTTTGTCCATAACTAGTACGAAATTTTAACTTGCCAAGGTAATTGATTAATTCTGGATGAATGTTTATTATTTGTAACTCTTTAATAACTTCATTGCCAATTTGAGTAATGTTAATATCAATTTCTTTGTTAGTTTCTTGAAAAAATTGTTCAATAAACAAAGGGCTAATTTTTTCTTTTTTTAGCAATTTTTTTAAAGTGCGAGTTGCTACTTCTCTTCGCAAAGAATTAAAGCAAGATATTTCCGCAACAATTTTATTATTTTTTTTTTCGTTGTTAATGATTAAGTCAGTTCCGGTAATTTTGCGAAAAAAATTAATATTCCGTCCATCTTTACCAATTATTTTACTAATCATTTGTTGATTTTCTATTGGTAAATAACTCACTGCGTGGTCAAAAATTAATTCAGAACTATACTTTTCCAATGCTAAACAAATTATCTCAGTGGCTTGCTTTTTTGCTTGATTTTGTTGGTAAACAAGTTGATTTTTTAGATACTTTTCTAAATCTTCCTCAATTTCTTTTTTAAAGATGGTAAACAAATTTTCTTTCGCTTCTTCTTGGCTCATTTTTGCTATATTTCGCAAATTTATTTCGATTTTTTTTGCTTCTTCAACTAATTTGTCTTTTTTTTTGACTAATTCTTCTTCTTTTTGAAAAGTGTTTTCTCATTGCTTAGTAAGAATTTTTTCTTTTTCAATTAAACGTTTATTGAATTCAGCCAAATTTTTCTCCTCCAATTGGTGTTTTTTTTGATAAGATTTGATTTTTTCGATATTAGTTAGCAAGCGAAGATTTGACAAATTTCATTTGGCTTCTTTTTCCATTATCTCACGTTCTTTTTTTTGGTTTTGCCAAATTTCACGTTTCAAATTTAAACGTTTTTTCTTTAAATTATTATAAAGTAAAAAAAAAACTAAACAGTTAGCCAAAACAATAGCGCAGAATAAAGAAATAAATAATTTTCAATTCTCAACTAACCAAAATAGTAAATTTATTTTAAAATTCATATGAAAAACAAAGTAAAAAAAAATTTATTACAATTATTACAACAGAAAAACAAACCTTTAAAAGGTAATAGTCGCTCTTTTTCCAATCGAGCAACTAAAAGAAATTTTCATAATAATAAGCAAAAATTTCAAATTGGTTCTCTTTCCTACCAAATTCCAGTAAAAATATTTAAAAAATATTTGGCTATTTGGCAGAAGAACCAATAAGTTTTATCGATATTTCGAAATTATGTGAAGCAGGAAGATTACGAAAGTAATCAAGAATAGTTGCTGGTGGATTGGATATTTGAACTAATCGATTATGAATTGTTTGTGCAAATTTCTTACCAGAAGATTCTTTGTGCTTATGGGGAGAACTAGGAAAACTAATTTCTCTTATTTTAGTGGGCAACGGTAAAGAAACGGACTTTAAGTCTTTTCATTTACTTGCTTTTAATTGCAAAAGTTGTTGTTGAATGGTTTTTACTGCATTTTCTACAGTAGCGACATCAAAACCTCGAATGTTGATGTTTAATTTTTTGGACATTTTATTTTACTTATTAATAAATTTAATAGTGATTTATTTTTTGTGTAGTATGGTGATTTGATTTGTAATGGTTATTATAATGTAAAATTAGACATATGAGTAAAAAAAACTATGACTTAATTGTTATCGGTGGTGGTCATGCTGGGATTGAAGCTGCTTTTATTAGCGCAAAATTGGGAAAAAAAGTAGTTTTGATTACCCTTGACAAAAATAAAATTGGATTTATGCCATGCAATCCACGAATTGGCGGAGGAGGTGGCAAAGGGATTGTTGCCCGAGAAATTGATGCTTTGCGAGGAATGATGGGTTTGGTAGCTGATGCTACTGCTTTACAATTTAAGTTATTAAATGCCTCTTCGGGACCAGCAATTCAGTCATTGCGAGTCCAATCAGACAAAGTTGCTTATGCCCGTTATATGCAAAAAATGATTGTTGAGCAAGAAAATTTAGAAGTGATTGAAGGAGCGGTGCAAAATTTGTTAATTAAAGATAATATTGTCTATGGGGTAGAACTAAAAAACCAAAAAATTACTGCTCAAATAGTAATTTTGACCACTGGAACTTATTTACAACCGCTTACTTATCGTGGAAAGGAAATAAAAATTGAAGGACCGGATGGCGAAAAAAAAGTAGTTAACGATCTTTCCCAACAATTACAAACATTAGGATTTAATTTAAAACGCTTTAAGACTGGAACTTGTCCACGAGTATTGCGTGATAGTATCGATTTTTCTCAAACTAAGTTGGAACCAGGAACTAATTTGCCTTTAAAATTTTCTTCACGAAGTAAACTAGAAAATTTATTACCATTTACCAAACAAAAGCCTTGCCATCTGCTTTATACTAATGAAAAAATTCACCAAATAATTCGTGAAAATTTGCATTTGTCGCCAATACTTTATAAAGAAAATATTGGGATTGGACCACGTTATTGTCCGAGTCTGGAGCACAAAATTTTTTACTTTGCTGAGAAAGAACGACACCAAGTATTTTTAGAAGAAGAATCAGAAGAATTAAATACTATTTATCTGCAAGGTTTTTCCACTTCTTTGCCAGTAGAAGTTCAAGAAAAAATTTTAAAAAATCTTCCTGGTTTAGAAAGAGCTCGAGTAGAGAAATGGGGTTATGCTATTGAATATGATGCGATTGATGCTACTCAATTAAAAAAGAATTTAGAAACTAAATTAATAAAAAATCTATTCATGGCTGGTCAGTTAAACGGTACTAGCGGTTATGAAGAAGCCGCAGCACAAGGATTATTAGCAGGAATTAATGCCAGTCGTAAGATAGATAAACAAAACCCATTGATTTTAGGTCGGGATCAAGCTTATATTGGTGTTCTAATTGATGACTTAGTAACCAAAGAAATTAATGAACCGTACCGACTTTTAACTTCCCGTGCTGAATATCGTTTATTATTAAGGCATGATAATGTTTATACTCGGCTTTGACCAATTACTTATGAATTAGGTTTATTACCAAAAGAAGAATGAATAAACTTTTGCCAAAGAAAAATTTTCATAGAAAAGGTTATTCAACGTTTAAAAGAAGTTAAAGTGTTTACTGATGATCCACAAATTCTCAGTTTATTTCCTAATTTAAATAATAATCAAAATAATTTTCATAGAAAAGTTAGTATCTATGATTTACTGAAAAAAAATGAAATTTTCTTATCGCATTTCATTTTTTGATTACCAGAAATTAAGCAATTAAGTTGAGAAGAAGCACGAGAAATAGAAGTTAATATTAAATATGAAGGTTATATTAAAAGGCAAATTGAAGAAGTACAAAGATCACATAAATATGAAAAAAAATCTTTGCCGAAAGACATTAATTATAGCCAAGTAAGCAACTTGTCAACTGAAGCACGAGAAAAATTAAATAAAATTAGACCAAACACTTTAGGGCAAGCCATGCGTATTTCTGGTGTCAACCCGACTGATATTCAAATTTTAAATTTTTACCTAAGGCGGATTTATCCCAACTTAAACAATGGTATCAATTAGAATTTAAAAATTATCAAAAAACTTTTTAAGCAGAAAAATGAAAAAAAAACACTGCCACCATAAAAATCGTTATTAGTAAAATGTAAGTGCCATAAATTAACTTGGTAAGTTTAGTAAAATGGGTTTTTTTGTAAATATCTTCCATACTGGGTCGCGAAGAGGAAAATTCGTCTTTTTCACCAAAAAAAAAAGAAAGAGAAATTATTAGTATTCCTAAAATAATAAGCAAACTTTTCAATAAAACTTTTATCATATATATTGGTGTTTTTACTAAAAATTTAAATATGTTTGAATTAATTGCTACTTTTTCACCATCTGGTGATCAACCAAAAGCCATTGAGAAATTGGTTAAAGTTATTCAGCAAGGAAAAAAAGAACAAGTTTTGCTTGGCGCTACCGGAACTGGAAAAACTTTCACGATGGCCAATGTTATTCAGCAAGTGCAAAGGTCAACTTTAATTTTGGTACATAATAAAACCCTTGCGATGCAAATATATAGTGAAATGAAAGCTTTTTTTCCTCGCAATAAAGTAGAATATTACGTTTCTTACTTTGATTATTATCAACCAGAAGCTTATAAGCCAACTACTGATACTTATATTGCTAAAAAAACCCAACGTAACGAACATATTAGTAAAATGCGTTTACAAGCATTAAATTCCTTAGTAACTAGTGAAGATGTAATAGTTGTGGCTTCCGTGGCAGCTATTTATGGTGCTTTTAATCCTGCTGCTTACCGCAAAGCGGTTTATCATTTAACTAAGGGGCAAAAAATTAGTAAAGAAAAAATCATCAAAAATTTTAGTCGCTTGGGCTATAAGGAAAAAAAAAAGCTATTAACCTATGGCGGTTGGCAACAAAAAGAAAATAACTTTACTTTTATGCTTACTTGGGAAGAAACTTATTATTTTCAACTGAATATTATTAAAGGCAAGTTAATTAGTATCGAAAAATATCGAGCAGTAGATAAAGAAGAAGTTGAACAATTGATAAATATTGCTATTCCGCCAGCCCAAGAATATGTTTTAGAAGAAGAAAAGGAAATGTCAACTATTTTAAGGGCAATAAAAAAAGAACTAGAAGAGCATTTGATTAGTTTGAAAGAAGCAGGAAAATATTTAGAAGCTCAACGTTTAGAAAAGAAAGTTAATGAAGACTTATTAAATTTAAATGAGTTTGGTGTTTGTCCGGGAATTGAAAATTATGCTCGCTATTTTGATGAGCGACAACCTGGCGAATGTCCTTTTGTTTTATTAGATTATTTTCCTCGTGATTATTTGGTTTTTATTGATGAGTCTCACATTACCATTCCACAAGTAAAAGCAATGTATAATACTGACCGTAGCCGTAAATTAACTTTGGTAAATTATGGTTTTCGCTTACCTTCAGCTATGGATAATCGTCCCCTTGACTTTTCCGAATTTCTTATTAAAGCTGGAACTAAACTATAAATTGTCTATTAAGATTTTTTTTGGTTTTGATTAAACAATAATCACTTATTCTGATTATCCCTACTAAACCTACTAAAATTATGATACTTTGTTTTTTTTCTTTGCCAATCAGTTATCTACTAATTTCATTATTAGTAAAGTAATTAGAGCTGAACCAGTTAAAAGAGCTATTCCTAAACCTACTATTTGCCCAGTTGTTCATTTTTGGTTTACGTTGGTTTGCGAAGAATTTTCTTCTTGATAAACTTGGTCTTGATTATCTTTTTCTAACGGTGGATTTCCAGCTTCGTCAGCAAATTTTAGCGGAGCATGCTGATTACCACCTTGATTAGGTGAAAAATAAATAGCAATAGTTTTTTCGGCTTGAGGCTTATTGCATTCTTGTTTTTGGTGATAAGCAAAGTCAGCTAAACCTTGTTTTTTGGCTTGCGGGTAGTCATTTATTGCTTTATCTAACCTAATTTTTCCTCAACAGTGCTGACAAGTATAAAAAAATCCTTCTTTACTTTTTCGAGTCTCTTTTCATTTGGTTTGTTTTATTTGTTTGACTTGTTCGGTTTCATTTTTTTGGGGACAATTGTTTTGGTGATTGGTTAATTCACTTTCAGCTTTTTTCTTAGCAGATAAAAATTCTAAATTAGTATCATAAGCAAATTCTTGGGGACAATAATGGCAAATATAAAGACGATAATGAGAGTAATCTTTTTCTGACTTATTTCAGTTTTGGCAAATGGTTTGTCGACAGCGTTGTTGCTCAGGTTGTAAAGCGCTATAATCTTCACCATATTTTTCAGTTAGATTACTTGGCTCTTCTTCTGGTTGAGGAGGAGTAATTGTTGCTAATTTGGCTAACAAGTCAGTTAATAATTTTTGGTTAACTTCTTTATTTTCTTCTCAAACTATTTTTTCGGCTTTTTCACTGTCAGCATTAGCTAAACTTTCTAAGTTATTAATTGTTGCTTGGACAGTTTCGTAAGTAGCATCATTTTGAGCAAGAATTTCTTGGGCTTGAACAATAATTGTGCGAACTTGTTGTAGTTTTTCCTCACGAATTTGTTTAATTTCATTTATTAACTCATCTTTACGCTCTTTTCTTTCCGTTTCCTCGCTTGCTAATTCAATCATTACTGTTTGATAATTTTCCGCTAATTCACTGTCAAGGACAACTGGTTTGTTATTTAACTCACTGACAATTTCGTCAATATCAGACTGAACCTTAACTTGACTAATTAAAGTTTTAAGACGATTTTCTTCATGTTTAATAAATTCAGTTCCTTGCAGATTATCAAAGTTATTTTTTCAATTAGTTCCGGCAATATCTTCAAGGGTTTTTTCAATATTTAAAGAAGTTCAGTGATTTTCAACAGCAGTAATAGCAGCAATACGAACGGGGATTAAAACTTCTTGGTTAAGTAGATTAATTAAATTAGTTTTTGAGGTAGTTATTTTTGATAGTTCAGCAAGAGCTTCAAGGTCAATTTTTCAATTTACTCCTAATAGCGCATTTTGGTCTTTACCATTTACCAAATTATTTTCATCTTTGAATTGATTTCATAATTCTTCTATGTCGCTAATAGCAGTGGCTTGGTTTGTATCTAAATCTACTGCTTTTTGTAAATCGTCAATTTTATTAGATATCTGTTCACCAAGGCTTATATCAGTGTCAGTTGGCTGGTATTTTCAAACTTTTCCATAAAGAGAATTAATGGGAGCAGAGTGAAAATCGGTAAAAATTAATCGTAATGTATATAATTTATTAACTCGCTGTTCAGGCGTATCTTGGTCAGAAGCTAAAGTATTATTAATACTTTCAATTGTCTCAATAATTCTTTTTTTTCACTCTATTATTTCCTCATTCGTTAAAGAACAAGAGCCAGTCAAGGAAGTTTTAAAACTCGCAATTCACGCAATTCAAATTTCTTCTTCCTCATTATCGTCTACTGTTCTAGGGGAAACTATCTCTGGAACTGGAATACTAATTGTTGGCACTTGATAAACTTCCGTTGGAGTACCAATTGGACTATCTACCTCATCATTGCAAAGAGTGGTTAGGGGGTTTACTTCTTCTTCGCCAATTTTCACACGAGGCTCTATTTCGTCTGTTTCAGTAGTTACCAAAAATACCTCAGTTAAATCAATTCAACCATTATTAAACATTTGACCGCATTGTGTGGCACTTAAATGCCAAAATGCCCCCTTTATTTCACAATTATAATCAAAATAAAGTTTAATTACTTCCTCAGTTTGGTCAGCTGCTAAATCGCCTTGTGCTTTAAAATCATGTTGAAATTTTTGTCATGTTAATTCATTATTTTTTTCCTCACAAACTTTTCATAAATCATCCTCTTTTCAGTCTATTGGCAATCAATCATCGTTTAAATCAGGACTTTCATTTCAAATATTATCTAAATCATCACTCGAAGTAGCTTTTTCTAAATTATATCTTAAAAGAATGGCTTTATTTAATTCATTTTTATTAACTTTTAATACTTCAATGTTCGGTATTCTCGTGTATTCTTCCCCATTAATTTCTTGAATTAAATTAATCATTTTTTCTTTAATTGATGCCACTTTATCTTTTCAACCGTTGTCACAAGCAGTTTGGACTTCTATTGCTGTTAATCCAGTTTCCATTCAAGCTTCTTTTTCTGCCTTTTCGGTTATGTTTTGATTATTAAAAAAAGCATTCCATTCCTCGTTGATCTCCTTAACCTCCCCAACAATTTCACTCGGCCTATTGTGAGTAATTTCCGCTGAACTACTTAAATTTGGATAAATTCTCTCGGGGATATTGCTTGCTGGTGTTGGTGGTAATGGTGGTAAAACGTCTAATTCATTATCAGCAGATGAACTTTTCTCGGAAGAAGTTAAAGACCCATCGCTTTTATCAGCAACTTCTTGCTTGGTAGAAGGATATTTATTCTCACGGCAATTAATTTCTTTACCATCAATTTCAATAACAAAATTTTTCTTAACTGAATCTCTTAATAAATTTTTACTAGTTAAATACTCATCTCAATTCTTGTCAACTAATAAAACAATCGTGTCTAAGTCAATTCTTCCTTTCTCTATTAACTCTTTTTCTCATGTTTCTCGTAATTCATTATCTGGCAAAATTTCCTTCATTCGGTTAATATTTGCTTTTCACTCATCTAACAACTTTAAATTTTTAGTAGTTGAACTTTTAATTTTTTCCTTTTCCCATAAATTTAAATTAGTATTTTCCCCCAAAAATTCACACTTTTTTAAGGCTAAATAATGTGCTTCTAAACTACTTTTATTGGCTTCTCAAACTGTTTTTTGCAGTGGTGATAACTCTTTATTATTTAGGGACTCATCAGGGTCAGTTTCACTAGGAATAAAATCTTTTATCCGTTTAAGGCAATCACTAATTTTAGTTAAATCTAAATCTTCTCAATTAAGTTTTTCGTAAATTCCACTTCGTTTTACTGCATTCAAATTGTCAATTTTTTCTTCGATTGACTTTAATTTTTTATCTAAACTTCCAGGATTATTAGTAAAACCTACCATTTCCCCAAGTTTGTTAAAAAAAAAATTACCGCCATCTTTTTTATTTTTTTCTTTTCAAACAGTGGCTTTTAAGATATTTCTTTCAGTTTGAAAGACTTTAATTTTCTTCACAATTTCCTCTAACTTTGTTAAGTCTTCTTCGTTTTCAGCTTGCTTAAAAAGTCAATCCAATTCCAATTCGTAACTTTTTTTTCGATTTTTTTCTAAATTTTCTTTTGAATCTTTTGAATAAGTAGAAAAATTAGGATGTAATTCTAGTTCTGACATAAAGTATTCCATAGTAAGATAATCTTTAGCAAAATCAAGGTCAGTTTCTATCAATACAATACTTTCTCTGTATAATTTGCACTTTTTTTGTAAATTTCTTATTGTGAGCTCTTCTATTCCCAAATTTTTAGCGGCTCATATTCATCTTAATTCCGCATATTTTACTAATTCATTTTTAACTTTTTCTAGTTCTGTTTCCGTATCAAGCCATAATAAATCTGTTAATTTTTCTTTTCATTCATTTAATTTTTTAGTAGCTTTTATCCTTTCCGTCTCAGCAATAAAAGTATTTTCTCAGTTAGCACCATGAATATCAAGCAAGAGTTGTTTTTTAGGTTCTCCTCCATCATTTTTTATTTCGGAAGACCAACTATTATAAAAATCATAAAAGGCGTTAATATTTTCCTCATTAACTCGTTCAGTATCATAAAAGGCTAAGTATTCAGCAATTATTACCATTCGGTTAGCAATAAAATCGTCAGTTTTCTCTTGAACAATTGTTGGTCAATCATTACTATTTGCTTCAATTTCAGTAATTATGGTTTGGGCTCGGTTAATAGTTTCGGTCGTTAATTCTGCTCCTTTTCATTTTATTAAATTTTCTAATTTATCAATATTAGTTAACAAATCAGCAACTTCTTTTCTTTGGTTTGAGTTGAAATGGGCTAAGTCAGCATGATAAAAAATTTCGATAACTTTTGGTTTCATTTCCAAACTTCATTTTGCGCCATCAGTTCGCTGAGCAATGGCTTGCTCTTTGCTGATAATATCCTTAATTTTGTCAATTCTTTCATAGGATAATTCTTCAAATGTAATAAAACATAATTCCTTTTTGATAACTTCAAGGATATCTTCCTTATTATTAACTCAACTAAAATTATTATCATCGTCTCGCATTTTTATTTGTTTTAAATTTTCTTTCAATCTTCGTCAATCATGAATATCCGCGGAGGAGTTCAGAAACGACCAATATAACTTATCCAAATCCTTTTTTAACTGTCAGTAAATGTCTATATCCTTCTTTGAATATCACTCAGTAGAGGAAACAACTTCGGTATCGGACGCAGGTTCGGGTTGATAAGAAAATTCTCATTTGTTTTTGTCATTTTTTCGTAATTTTTTAATATCCTCGGGTTGATAACCACCATATTTTTGTCAATAGAAAATTGAACCAAGAAAATCAATATCTGCTTCTTTTTTCGCCAATATATAGCAAGGATTAGTTACTAATCCATTTAGGAAATTAGTCCACTTTTCTCGCTCATTTTCCTCAGCAATTTTGCTTAATTTTTTGGCTATAAATTTTACTCATAATTGTTCTTTTCAAGCAGCTAAAAGACTCTTTTGTTCCTCAGTTGCTATCTCTCCCTCTTCAATAGCTCGGTCAATGCGGTCAATTTTTACTTTCATATTTTTAAACTTTTCAGTGCTAATGTCCTCTGGCTTTCTTTCTTCATCATACATTAAAGTTATTAAAATTGAATCTCAAACATTTTTCGCCGAAGCAAAAAAATCAGTTAAGGTAAGTAGATTATCGTGGACAAACTGATGTTCTTGGTCAGCAATTGTTAAAGTATAATTTTTGGTAATTCTTAAGGTATCATTATCCGCACCTAGTAAACGACCATGTTCACTAGCAAATTTAATTTGGGCATCAGTACCAATTTTTAATAAAGAGTCTACCAAAGTAAATTCTTCCGAAGTACTCCGCCGACCAGTTTTTGGAGAAATTTTTTTCTCAACAAAATTAGGAATTTCACCAACAAATTCTCCACCGCTAATCGCTTCATATTGAAGGATTATTTTCTTAATGGTTGTGTTTTTAGTACTTCCATTTTTGGTAAAAGCAAAATTAGTTGGTTCAATCTCATAAACCGCATAACTACCGCTCGAATCATCTCACTTCTCTTTGGGATGACCATCCGCACCAATTTTTTTAATTGTTATTGTTAATGTTTGTTTTCGACTATTTTTAAGAACTTCAATTTGAGATGTTATACTTGTGATTTCTTCCTCAATTTTTGCTTGTTCTTCCGAAGAAAATTTACTTTTAACTAAGTCAAATCGATATTTCAATTCTTCAAAATATGGTTCAATATCTCTTGCAAGTTTTTTTGTTTTAGATAGTCTTGTTTTAATAGTTTTGCTAAGATTTTTGATAGAACTAACTGACATATCAGAAAATTCAAATTCTTGCCCGTTGACTATAAGGACATAGTTATTAGCAATTTCTAGATAAAAATTTCCGTCTTCTAACTTGGCAAAACTATAATATTTATTAGAATCAGATTGTTGACTAATTAATTTAATTTGAAATTCAGTTCCGTTTGTTAATAAATTGTCTCCGATTTTTCCTAAGTCTTCATCCTCCAATAGTTCTTCCACTTCTTCATTTGATTGTTTCAGAAAATTAGGAATTTCAGTAATAATTAAGCGATTAGAGGCAGACAAAAATTTTATTGCAATGTTAGTAATTTTTACTGGCTTTCCATCATGCTCAACTGTGATTGGTTCAATGATATAATAGGCAAAGTAAAAACCACCTCTCCTATGTATCCCAACAGCATTTCCAAATAAATTTTTTCTTTCAATAACTTTGGCAGATAATAAATTTAGTATCACGAGTTCGCCAGTATCTCCATACCCATATTTTTCATTACCATAGCCAAAAGGAAAAATTTTTATTTCCTCTAATTCTGCTAATTTATTTTTACAGCGAGCAATTCAAGCATGATGTTCGGGACAATCGCTTTCTCCCGCTCCTCACGCTATTTCACCAGTTAGTTTTTTTTCTGCTCTCTCTCTCTCTCTAAAATATTTTTAATCGCCTTGGTTATTATTGTTTTGCTGTTTTCTAAATCAGCACTAGCAAGATAATTTTCAAAATTGCCACCTAATTCCTTATTAATATTGCTATCGCTTAATATTTCTTCGTTAAATTCTTGCTTTTTTTTGATTCAACTTTTTATTTCTTTGTTTTCTGTCATAAATTAATACTTATTATATATTTTATTCTAATCTGTAATTAAAATTATCAAAAAAAACATAAATAATGACTTATTCTCATAAAAATATCGAAGAAAAGTGACAAAAATATTGAAAAAAAAATCAAACTTTTTACACTGATTTAAGCAATCAATCTAAAGCAAAAAAATATGTTTTAGTTATGTTTCCCTATCCATCAGGAGCTGGTTTGCATGTCGGACATGTTCGTTGTTATACCATTGCTGACGTTATGGCAAGATTTTATCGTTTATTAGGATATAATGTTCTCTTTCCCATGGGGTGAGATGCCTTTGGTTTACCAGCTGAACAATATGCTATTCAAACCAGAAATCATCCTGCCACCTTTACTGCTGTCAATATTAAAAATTTTAAGAAACAATTAATTAAACTAGGTTTCTCTTTTGATTGAAGCAAAGAAATCAATACTAGTCAATCAGATTATTATCATTGGACACAATGAATTTTTAAACAAATTTACCTAAAAAATTTAGCTGAATATAAAGAAATTCCGGTCTATTGATGCGAAAAATTAGGAACAGTTTTAGCCAATGAAGAAATTAAGTTAGTCGATGGGGAAAAAACTTCGGAACGAGGTTCTTATCCGGTTGTTCAAAAGTCTATTTTTCAATGAGTTTTAAAGATTACTAACTATGTTGAACAATTATTAACTGGTTTACAACAAGTTGATTGACCAAATAGCATAAAATCTCTTCAAACTAATTGAATTGGCATTTCCCAAGGAACTTTAATTGATTTTTCAATAGTTAATAGTTCAGAAAAAATCACAGTTTTTACTACCCGTCCTGATACCATTTATGGAGTAGTGGCAATTGCTTTAGCTATCAATCATCCCTTAATTTCTAAGGTTATTTTACCTGAATACCAAAAAAGAATAGCGGATTTTTGCACTTACTGAGCGACTAAAAAAGAAACTAAGGAAGTTGTTGGAGAGTTTACTGGTAGTTATTGTCTTAATCCTCTTATAGGAGAAAAAATTCCTATTTGAACAACTAATTTTGTGATTAGCGATTATGGTGCGGGAGCTGTCATGATTGCTCCTTTTTTTGATAGAGAAAAGGATTATTCGCAAAAAGCACCATCTTTTTTTACTTCATCAGAGAATAAGCAAAATAAAGAAATTGATTTTGCTTTTGCACAAAAATACAGTCTACCAATAAAGAAAATTTTCCAGATAGATTTAGCCAAAGAAAACCAAAAAAGTGAAGTTGAAGAAAAAAAAATAACTGTCAATAATCATGCTTATATAAACTCTCCTTTAATTAGTAATTTTAGTAATTTGACTAATAATAAACAAGCAATTGAAATTATAAATGATTTTTTGGTAAAAGAAGGAAAAGGAAAAAGACATAACAATTATCACTTAAGAGATTGAATATTTTCGCGACAACGTTATTGAGGTGAACCTATTCCGGTTTATCATTACAATGGTCAACAAAAAGTTTTGCCAGATGAACGATTGCCTTTAAAATTACCCCCACTTAATGATTTTACACCTGACCCGCAGTATTATGCTCCGTTGCAAAAAATTACCGAATGAGTAAATATCAAAGAAAAAGAAAAAATTATTGGACAAAGAGATGTTAATGTAATGCCACAATGAGCCGGTTCTTGTTGATATTATATTGCTTATTTATTAAAAAAAGATGGTAATTACTTAGCGCTTAATACTTATGAAGCCAAACAAATTATTAAGCATTGATTGCCAGTAGATTTATATATTGGTGGACAAGAACATGCTAACTTGCATTTGCTTTACGCTCGTTTTTGACATAAAGTTTTGCAAGAAATTGGTATAGTTAATTGTTCAGAACCTTTTCAAAAACTACTTTGCCAAGGAATGATTTTAGGAAAAGATGGACAAAAAATGTCTAAATCAATAGGCAACATGATTAGCCCTGATGAATGTGTAGAAAAATATGGTGCTGACGCTTTACGCCTTTATGAAATATTTATTGGACCACCCGAACAAACCACTAGTTTTGATATTAATGGGGTAAAAGCTATGAAAAAATGATTAAATCGGGTCTATGTTTTTTTTGGTAAATGTCAAGAAACTAAGTTTGCCAATGTTGAAAATGAAACAATAAAAGTTGCTTATTATCAAATGCTTAGCAAAGTAAGTATATATTACCAAGAAATTAAACTTAATCTAATTATTCCTTGTTTGATGACTTTTATTAATGAATGCTATAAGCATCATGTTAAATTTATGAAATTAGTTTATTTGAAAAATTTTTTGAAATTTTTATATCCATTAACTCCTCACATCGCCGAAGAAATATGAAGTTATTTTGAAAAAGAAAGCATTACTTATTCTTCTTGACCAGAAATTATTAAAACTGAAAAAATAATTAAAAAAACTGTTAATTTAGTAGTGCAAATTAATGGAAAAAAAAAAGAAATAATTATAACTCCTCTTGATGAAAGCAAAGAAGAAGTAATAACAGAAACTTATAAGAATAATAAATTAAAAACCTATTTAGAAAAAAAAAAAATCAGTAAAATAATTTTTGTCAAAAATAAGTTAATTAACTTTGTAATAGCAAATTAAATTCTTTTAAACTGACTGTTTGATTACTAATTGCCTTTTGGACTTTCTATCTAGCATGGTGAATTTTTTTTCTTTATTTACCAAAGCAAAAGATATAAATTAGTGTGATTATCTAATGAAAATATGCCTAACTTCTTAGGAATAGTTAATTGCTGTTTCTATACAGTTTTAACTTTTTCCTTTTTATAAGAAAAACTGGCCTAGTTTTTTTTCCTAACAAAATTTGTTTAAATTCTGCTTAGCCTAGTTTAGCCCTAACCATTAATTACTCTGTAAGATACTTCGCAAAGTATCTAAAAGAAACTATAAATAGTTTTTTAGGAATGCTTACGCATTTGCCCTGATAGAGAAAATAAACTCCTATCTTGGAAAAATCATCTCCATAGTAGTTTAAATACCTTAAAAACTTTCTGACTAAATTTTCTTTCCCACAATTTTGGCAATTTGGCATAATAATTATTTTAAAAAAAAATGTAAAACTTAGATAAATCTAGCTGTGAGGAAAAAAAGTCTTGATTTAGAAATAAAATTATGAACTAAATATTCGTTAATAGTTGGAGTTGATGAAGCCGGTCGCGGTGCTTTGGCTGGTCCAATTGTGGTAGCGGCAGTAATTCTACCAGTTAATTTTCAATCGCCCTTAATTCAAGATTCCAAAATATTAACACCCGAACAAAGATGAAAAGTTTACCAATTGGTAAAAGAAGTAGCAATCGAATATATTGTTGTTTTCAAAGATAAAGAAACAGTGGAAAAAAAAAATCCTTTGGCTGCTACTAAGGAAGCTATGAAAGAGGCAGTATTACAATTAAAAAACAAGCCCGACCTTTGCTTAATTGATGGTAAAGAAAAAGTGGAAATAGCCGGAATTAAAAAAATTAACATTATTGGTGGCGACCGCAAAGCAATCAATATTGCCGCTGCTTCGATTGTTGCCAAGGTAACCCGTGATAAATACATGGAAAAATTACACGAAAAATATCCCCAATATGATTGATTAAATAATAAAGGTTATGCTAATATAACCCACTTAAATGCCATTTTTCAGCATGGAATTTGTCAATTTCATCGCCATACTTATGAACCAATTAAATCTTTATTGAAACCTGACTGTAATCGGCAAGAAATTAAGAAAAAGTATAAATTATAATATAAAGTATTAATTATTATGATGCCTAAGAAAAAATTTCTGACAAGAACAATAGTAATCTTGTTTTTATTATTGATATCAACATTAGGAATAATTGCTTTTTTATTTGTTAAAAATGGTTCTGATAAAAAGAATTTAAATGATAACAATAATGATAACTTTAATCCAAGTCTTTATTTTAATCATTATTATTCTGATAATGAAAAAACCGAGTTATTTAATAGATTAAAAGAGATAATAAATCACCCTAATTATCTAACCATTGATAAAGTTCCAAGTTCAGGCTTAGGTCGATTTTTAGAATTAAATGTTATTGAAAGGAAGATAAAAGAAAATTCTTTTATTGTGGAAATCGGAGATAGAAATGAATTTAGCGAAACTTACCAAAAATATTTTCGTCCTTTTGTTGGATATTGTGATTTAAAACCAGCACAATGAGAAGAAATAGTTAAGTTAATAAAAACAAAAAACCAGCAAAAAACTAAAATTTATGAAGAAATATCGGCGAGATTTGAAAATAAAATTGAACAAGAAGGAGTTTATTATTGAGTAGATTATTGAAAAAATGATAGAACTAAGTGCTTTAATTTTAACAGTGAAAAACGACAATACTACCTTACTTTCAGAGGTAGAAAAAATGGTTTTCCAGTATGGCTTAAAGTTGCCAAAAATCATCCGATTTTAAACAATTTTTCTTTTCAAACCGGAGTTTTTCAAATCGAAACTCAGGTTCCGCTAATAAAAAAATCTCAATATTACGAGTATTTTATAGAACCAGAAAATCAAATTACTATTAAAAATTTACTTGACTTTTCTTACTAGTTTTTTTTGAATTTTGTTTAAAAACTTCTACTTTTTTTATTTTTTCTAAAAAATCAAATATAAGAATATGCCAGTAATCTACGTTTCTGCTACCCCAGGAAATTTTGAATTAGAAAGAATTAATTATCAACCAGTCGAACAAATTATTCGTCCTACTGGACTTTTAGACCCACAAATAGAATTACGAACTACTGTTAACCAAATGGTTGATATTATTCAAGAAATCCATAAGTGTCGCCAAAAAAAAGAAAAAGTTTTAATCTACGCTTTGACTATTATCATGGCTGAAGACATTGCTGCTTTTTTGCAAGAAAAAGACATTAAGACTGTCTATTTACATAGTCGCTTAGAAATTTTTGAAAGATACCAAGCAATTGCTAGTTTACGCCGAGGAATTTATGATGTAATAGTGGGAATTAATCTCTTAAAAGAAGGAATTGATTTACCAGAAGTTTCGTTAGTTTGTATTTTAGATGCTGATAAGCCAGGTTTTTTACGTGATACCCGTTCCTTAATTCAAATAATTGGTCGGGCTTCCCGAAATAGCAATGGTCGAGTAATCCTTTATGGCGACTATCTAACTATTAATATGCGCGAAGCAATTGAAGAAACTGAACGAAGAAGAAATATTCAATTAACTTATAATCAAAAACAAAAAATAACCCCACAAACTATTGATAAAGAAGTAATTAGCGTTTTATTAGATCCGCAAATTAGCCTTTTATTAACCGAAGCCCGCGCTAAAAAACTTTCCGAACTAGAATTCAAAAAGGCCATTAAAAATTTACGAAAAGAAATGAAAAAAGCCAGTCGTTCTTTTCAATTCCCTAAGGCAATTGAATTGCGCAACGCTTTATTGGATTTAGAAAGTTTACAGATTAAACATTTTAGTTAGAATTATTAACACAATAATGTATAAATAACAATATAGAGACAATGAAAAGAACCAATCAACCAAGTAAAAAAAAAAGAAAGGGGAAAAATGGTTTTTTGAAAAGAATGCAAAACCATTATTCGGTTATTATTGCCCGTCGAAAGAAAGGGCGCCATAAATTAACAGTTTAATAATATGTCGAAACATATCTAAACTTTATATGAATATAAAAGAAACAAAAAATCAACAAAAAAATATCGATAAAGAAGTTTTTAAAAGAATAAATGATAAATTTAAGCAATATTGAAAAGTTTTGTTTACCTTGATTACTTGCTACATTGTAGGTTATTTATGTTGAAGCATTGGAGCAGAAAAAATTAGAGATTTATTAAAAAAAAATAACCTTAACAAAGGTGTTCTATTTTTCGTTATTTCTATTGCTTTATTACAAGGATTATTATTTAGTTTAGATGGTGTGGTGACTTCTTTATTGAAAGCACCTTTTAACCAAATGTGTTACGCTATTAACAAAGCGGAAAGAATTGATGATAAAAAAAAGGATTATGTAATAACTAAGGCGACTGAGTCGAATGAACATTGTAAAGAAACCTTAAAAAAATTTGGGATATTAACAATTGGTGCGGAAGTAGTAAAAGTCTTAATTAAAGGAAAAAATCTGCAAGATGAAGATGCTGGCAGACATGGTCAATGATTAATGATTAGTTATTTGGTTCCTTTGGTCTGAGCTACCATTGACATTTTATTAATTAATCGTGAGTTAAAAAAAGTAAAAAAAGGACTTTTTTCTATCACTAGCATTCCAAAAAAGTAAAAAAAGTGGTCAGAACGCGCTTTGCTCCTAGTCCAACAGGAGAATTGCACTTAGGAGGAGCGCGGACTGCCTTATTTAATTACTTACTAGCCAAAAAAAAACAAGGAAAGTTCATTCTTCGCGTTGAAGATACTGATTTGAAAAGGAGTAATTGACAGTTTGCTTGTAATCAATATGAAGATTTGCTTTGATTAGGCTTAAAACCTGACGAATCGCCATTTGGTAAAGAGCAAACTTTTAACCATCGCCAAAGTCAGCGATTAGAAATTTATCAAAATTATCTTAAACAATTGTTAACCGAAAAAAAAGCTTATTATTGCTTTTGTTCGGAAAAAGATTTAGAACAAGAACGAAAAGATTATATCGAAAAAAATCAACGAGCTAATTATCAATACTCTCGTAAATGTTTAAAACTAAACTACCAAATTGTTCAGCAACTTCTCCAAGAAAAAAAAAATTATCTAGTTCGTTTTCAAGTCAACCAAGCCACAGATTATTGTATTAATGATTTAGTAAGGGGTACAATAACTTTTCCAGGCAAAGATATTGAAGATTTTGTTCTTTGTCGAAGTAACGGAATGCCTTTATTAAATTTAGTGGTAACCATTGATGATTATCTAATGAAAATTAGTCATGTTTTGCGTGGTGAAGAACATTTGACTAATACTGTTAAACAATTGGTTTTATACCAAGCTTTTAGCTGAGAATCACCACAATTCGGACACTTATCCATTATTTTTAATCAAGCAGGTAAAAAACTTTCTAAACGTGATGAAGGTACTAGTGAATACCAAACAATTAACAAACTACGGGAAAAAGGTTATTTACCAACAGCAATTATTAATTATTTACTTTTTCTTGGTTGACACCCAAAAACTAAGCAAGAATTTTTTTCTTTAAAAGAGGCAACCGAATATTTTGATTTAACTGGTTTAAATCCTCGCTCACCAATTTTTTCAGTGGAAAAACTTAACTGGTTTAATAAACATTACATTCAAGAATTAACTGATGAAAAATATAAGGAAAAGGCTTGGAAAATATTAGAAAAATATTATTGCTTATCAGGAAAACAAAAAGAATATGTTGAAGAAATTTCTTTACTATTTCGCCAACAAATTAATAATTTTCAAGAATTAACAAGTTTAACTGACTATTTTTTTCAATATCTAAGTAATTCAGTTGAAGATGAACATGAGAAAATTTGGGAAGAATTTAAGGAACAAATAAGAAAAATTTCTAGTTGAGAAGAAAAAACAATAAAAACATTTTTAGAAGAATTTTTTCTTGATAAAAAAAAATTTCTTCCTTTGCTAAGAAAAAAGATAACTGGGAAAAAAACCGGTCCTGAATTAGTTAAGATAATTAGAATATTAGGAAAAGAAAAAGTTTTACAACATTTAATAAATAATAAACATTAATTAAGTAGTTTAATAATACTATTGAATTGATAAAGTTGACAAATTCTTCTTAATTCAGTATTTTTTCGCCAATTTTCCCAATTAAAATCACAACTATTTCAATCTATTGCCAAAGTAATGTCTTTCTTTAAAGATATTAGTTGTTTATTTTGAAAAACTAATCTTTTACTATCAATTAGTAAACTACGCATTTTTTCGGAAAATTCATCTAATTTTTGGTAAATATTTTCTAGACTGCCAAAATGTTCAATTAATTGTTGAGCCTTTTTTATACCTATTTTTTCTATTCCCTTAATATTATCAGATTTGTCTCCTAATAAACTAAGATAATCAACATATTTGCTAGGAAAGAACTGATATTTTTTGAGAAAGTCTTCATAAGTAAAAATTGTATTTTTATTTTTAATATATTTAAGAATATTTATTTGTGGTGAAATTAATTGCATTAAATCCTTATCTTGGGAAAAAATATCAAAAATTTCTTTGGGATACCGTTTACTATTTTGACTAATAAAAGAAGCAATTAAATCATCGGCTTCTTCCATTTCTAATTTGGCATAAGTTAAACCAATTTGTGGAAGAATTTTTTGAAGAAATTCAGTTTGGATTATTAGTTCAGTTGGGGTTGTTTTTCGATTAGCTTTATAATTTTCTAAAATTGCATGGCGAAAATTCATTCTTCCAGCATCAAAAAAAAAAATTAATTTATGATAATTATCATTTTTTACTAAGCTAATAAGAGCTCTTAAAAGAAAAAAAAATCCCAAGAATTCGTTTTTTAATGGTAAGGTTTGGGAAGCATAATAACAACGATAAAAGCAATTATTACCATCAATTATTAAACACCGTTTTTGGTTCATATAATTATTTTTCACTGTTTTAGTCTATATACTAAAATAAAAAATGAAAGAAACTAAAATTCTCAAAAATAGTGAGGTAACTCAGCCTGACAGTCAAACTGAGCAAAATAAAGATTGTCATGTTTGTCAAAAACATAGCGCAAGAGTCTGAGAATCCATTTCAACTCCTAAGCATAACTGTCCTAATAGGAAAATCAAAAGCCAAGCAGAAATCTTAGATAATTTTACTGAGAACTCAATTGAAGCCTTATACCGGGCTTTAGCCGATAAAGATAAAATTATTAGCGAACTAGAAAATAAACTTAATCAGCCTCTAACTAACCAAGAGTTATTATTTAATCTCTTAAAAAAGTTAGAAAGTGAGGAATTAATGTTTTGCTTTGAAGATGAAGATAATAAACTTTATTTGGAAGACCAAACCAGCGAAGGTGGCGAGAGCAGAATATATCTTTTTAACTTAAATATTGAGGATGATAAAATCTCCGTTTTTTACGAGAAAGGTGAATATTGAAAAGAAGTAAACGATAAATTCCGAGAAGAATTTTTAAAAGAACAAAAGAAGCCTGTTATTCTCTTGGATGAATTTGAGAAAAATAATTCTAAACTAGTCAAAATTTCAGGCATTTTAACTTCCCAAATAAGGTCTAAACCGAGTAGTGATACCCCTTTTATGGCTTTTGTTAGGTTAGACACAGATGCTTCAAATTACATAATTGGTTTTAAACACCACAGCTTAGAAGAGTGTGCCAATAGTAAATGTAAAGACTGTGAAATACCAGTAATATTTAGAGTGAAACCAAAAACGAAATTTTGTTCCAGTGGGGTTCACAAAGAAGATATAGAATGTAGTAGCTGAAAACCTAAGCTGAAAAAAGGTGATAGCGTAATACTAGAAGGAAAATTTAGCCCTAGTGAAAACAGCAAAAGACCAAGTTTTACTTGCTATAGTTATCAGATTTTAAAAGACCATGAAAGAAATTAAGAATAATTTCTCTAGGAATTCCTCAGCAGAAAATAAAAGAGCTAATTTCATTTATGAGTTGGTTGGGAAAGTAGTAGATAAAAAACTAAAAACCGATAAGAATAGCCAGCTGTTTTACCAGCTAACAGTAGTTATTGAAAATTATCCTCAAGTAAAAGCCATTAAAATTTTTCCCAATAATCTAACTAAGCAAAGTATTTGAAAAGAAATAGAGCAAAGTAATTATGCTGGCAAGGAATACCTCTTTTGCTGTAAGAATTATATGGGACTGTATAATTTAGTGGATTGAAAAGAACTTAAAGACCATGGGAGCAACTAATAATATTAAAGGGAGTAATATCACTCTAAAATTAGTAGGTTTAGACTGTCCCCAATGTTTACAAAAGTTTACGGAACAAGAAATAACTGATGAAAACTTCGAACTATGATTTGATACTACTAATGATGTTAAGTTAACACCAATGGAGGAAGTAAAGGATGACAAATATTATTTTCCTTTTGGTCGCAAAGGTTATCAATTAACTATTTGAGTAAGAAGTATTGAACATAGTTATTGTCCTGACTCTTCATTATTTGAAATATGTGAGGATTGTGATGAAAGATTTTTAAAGGAGAAAATGAAGGAATTACAAGAAGGCGATTATTACTGTAAACCTTGTTATCAACAAATAAAAGACCACCATGAATAGCCCACTAGAACTATTAAAAGAAGCCCAAAGAAAACTTTTCAGCCTTAGTCCCAGCCAAGCCTTAGAGCTAAAAGCGAAAACTAAACAGCTACTGAAAGACTTACCCATTCCCCAATACCAGCAAGTAGCCCACCAAATTAGCCAAAGAAGAAAAGTCCAAGAGAATTTTTTAACTTGGTTAGATACTGAGTGTCTGTGTGCTGAGTGTGAAAATTAAAGAAACTATTATGAATAATCTCTTAAAACTACCACTCTTAGAACAATATATTAGCGAAAATGGTTATAACTCTAATTTTACCGTTCCTTTTTTAAAAGGAAAAAGCACAGTAGAACTACAAAACTGAAAAGATTACCAAGACCTGAAAAAAGGAATAATTACTTTTCGGCAAAGTGGAATTAGAGTAAAAGCACCAAATTATTATCCGTGTTTAACTCATATTCCTAACATTCCAATTATTTATGAAAACGGCAATTATAGGTATTTAAATAAGGAGGAATTGCTAACTTTACAGAGTTTTCCCTTAAATTATAAATTTCCTCCTAACTATTCGCTGAAAAAGATAGCTTCTTTACTAGGAAATAGTATAAATCTAACTGCTATTCAGTATTTTTTAAAAGATAAATGGTTTGCTAACCTAAACTTTGTAGATTGCTTTGCTGGTCTAGGAGGTTTTCACTTAGTGCTAAATTCTCTAAATAATAATTGCGTTTTAGCTATAGACAAAAACAAATCTTGCCAAGAAACTTACACGCTAAACTTTCCTACTACACCATTTCTATTAGGCGATATAAACAGTAAGGAAATTCAAAAGCAAATTATTAACAGTGAGTTTGATTTACTGTGTGCTGGTTTTCCCTGTCAGAATTTCAGTAAAGCTGGTAAACAAACTCATAACAGTAAAGAATTAGATAGTTTATTAACGATTATTAGTAAGAAACAACCGAATTATCTGCTGTTAGAATCTGTGCCTAATTTTCTTAATAATGTTGGTCTTAATCAACTAATTAGAGGATTATTAGGATACTCTTTAAATTTTCAAATTATTAATCCTAAAGACTTGGGAATTAAACAAAACCGACCTCGGCTATTTATCTGAGGTCAAAAAAACAAACTAACTAACCATGAAAACTAAAAAACAATGTCACTGACAAATTGAAAATTATGAAGAAAAGAAGGAGAAACTGAAGAAAATTCAGTGATACAATTCTCAGATTTACCTAACTAACATAATGATTAGG
>Ga0307516_10000038_pt1 | contig 147103 bp, 126 predicted proteins | sample 19_EM_MG_FD_203310 | JGI IMG/M metagenome (GOLD analysis project Ga0307516, IMG submission 203310) | Populus trichocarpa ectomycorrhiza microbial communities from riparian zone in the Pacific Northwest, United States - 19_EM | ecosystem: Host-associated > Plants > Roots > Unclassified... | reverse complement strand
CACCGGCGGCGGCCCACACAGAAGTGGCAGAAGTGGCGATTACACCCACCGCTCCAATGGCCACAAGCGACGTCATGAATCGATGCATGTCAGGCTCCTGTTGGTTGAGGGCCTGCACAGTTTGGCGAGCGCCGCCGCCATGACCATGGCCATGCGACAGACTCAGGTGCCCGGCGGATGGACTGCGCCACCACGCGATGAACCGTTCAACCCAAACGGTCGCGGGGGCTCTGTGCGTCGGAGAGGTGAGCGGGGCGCGAGGGTCCGGGGCGCGAGAGTCAGATCTCTCACGGCAACACTTCGCCGCGCGCCCGGCGCATCTCATGGCGGTTACTTCTTCGACGTCCCCGCGCTGTCCTGTTGGTAGGTGCGGGTGGGCTTGGGTACAACCGGCTGGTAACTTTTGACAGCAAACAATCAAGGCCGAGCTAACGTTACATTGTTGCGGAGTGTCGCTGGGATATTGAGCAAGCCATCAGGCCGCTGCACAATTCGGCCAAACAGGCGGCCGACCGGAGTTGGATATTCATCTAACGCGTTATCTGAGCGCTAGATGAATGATTCGGGGGGACACGGTGTGCCGGATTCCGAAGCACTTCAGCGCAATGACGCCAACGCCCGCCGCACAGGTCACCGGCGAAGCCGGTGATCGGCGGCATCAGCTGCGCCTTCATCACCGAGCCGCTGGCCCACTGAAGGCAATGTCCCACTTGATCAGGAGACGTGTCCCATGAACCGCAAGCAACCCAATATCCCTTTCGCCACGCCGCTGGCCGTGACGGCCTTTACCTTGCTCGCCGTGCGTCCCAGCCCAGTCTCGCGGCTCGATACACCATCGAGGCGATCGACGGTGGCGAAGGCAAGACGGTCGCGCTGCACGACATCAGCCCTAACGGCAAGATGACTGGCGAGTGGTGCTGCAACGCCCGCAACCACGAAAAACCCTTCGTGGTCCGCAACGGTCAATTCAAGAAGCTGGCCGTCGAGCCCGACGAAACCGCGCGCGGATGGGCCATCAACAACCTCGGCGTCGTGATGGGCGAGAGCTACTCCGATTCGAACAGCCTGAGGACCTTTTACGAAGACGACAGTGGCCGGCACTACATCGAGTCCGACGTCCGGTTCGTCGGCCGGGAGATCAACAAGGTCGGGCAGATTCCGGGCTACAGGATGGCCGTGGACGGTTCGTTCTACGAGGCCGTCATCTATTCGATCAGCGACGGCAGCTTCACCACCATTCCGGGCGATCTCGGCCAGGTCACCCCTGCGGCCATCAACGATTTGGGCACGGTCGTCGCAGACGTCAGAACCAATTCGAAGACCGGTTGCTACATCTACCAGAACAATGTTCTGACCGAGTTGGCTGACCTGGGCGGCAGCTACTGCTTCCCCGCGGACATCAACAACAAGGGCACGGTGGTGGGCATCGCCGCCTTGCCTGACGATCGGGTACATGCGGTGAAGTGGGAGAACGGCGTCATGACCGAGCTGCTGCCAGACAGCTACAAGAGCTGGGCCCTGCGCATCAACAACCACGGCCAGATCGTCGGGCGGATCAAGTTCGACCATCCCGTTTCCGAGAAGGCTTTCCTCTACGAAGGAACAAAGATGACGCTGGCCAAGGATCTGCTGGCTCCTGCAGACACCGCCCACTGGTCCGACTTCTTCTTCCGCGGCATCAGCGACAAGGGCGAGATCATCGGAGACGGAAAACTCGACGGCGTGGCACGAGCGTTCATCATGCGGCCCGTTCCTTGAGGGCGGCGGCGCGCGCCGCGCCAGTCAGGCGGCGCCCGTGAGCAGCTGAGCCATCCAGTTCGCGCTGAGTTCGCCCGTGGGCGGCCAGGCCTGGGCCTGCTGGCGTTCTCGGATCTTGTTCCGGGTGACCTGGTCCAGCATTGGTGTGGACGCGCTCGGCCCTTCCACGCCCAAGGTGCGTTTGAGTTGCAGGATCTCTGCTTCAGAGATGCCTGTGGCCTCGAAGTCGTTCAGCGCGGCGCGGAATGGCGCTGTGCCTGCGGGCGGTGCGATGGTCGTCGCTGCCGCGGCTCCCCACGTCCTGGCCTCAGGTGAAGGCGGAGCGGTTGCCGGCTTGGCCCCGCTGGAGCGCAGCGGAGCGACTTTGCTGATCAGGTCGAACCAGAATGGCGCGCCGAAGGAAGCCGCCAGCGCGGTGATGCACCAGCCGGCCAGCATCAGCAGAAAGTCCCACGCGTTGACGATCGGGCGCCCGCCGCCCCAGCCGATCGGCAAGTTCAAATCTTGCAACTCCTGGCGGGCCTTCTCGGCGCGGTCCTTGGCGGCTTTGGCATCGTCGCTGGCCGGCGCCTGGCCCGCTGGTGCCTGGGCACTCTTGCCGGCCGGTGCTTGGCCTTCGGCCGCTTGGTAAGCCGTGGCGATCGACGCCGCGCGGTCGGCCACCCTTGCAGTCAGCGCCGGGTTGGCGGCCAACGAGCGAGCGACGTAAATCGCATCGACGTTCAGGGCACCCGCCACCAATGCGCCCAGCAGCAACAGCAGCAGCTGGATGCGCCGCTTGTACCAGCCGCCGACGCGCACCATGGTTTCGTCATACCAGGCCTCTACCGCGTGGCGCAGCCGAGCGGGGTCGCCCTGCGTGTCGCGCACCATTCCCTGCAGGACGTGCTTGAGCTGGCCCTCGGGCATGGCCGCCACGGCCAGCGGAAAGTCGTCGAAGCGCCGGCGTCCGCCTCTCCAGGTTTCGCCGATCTTGTCGGCAAGCACGGTGGCGAATGTCGAGGCTTCCAGGTAGCTCGGCTTGGCCTGACCCACATCGGCGCTAGGCACGCGGCCACCTCGCATCCATTGGAAGAAGCCGCGCAGTCCAAAGCGGTCGGGGATCAAGGTGACGATCAGAGGATGGACCCGCAGGGCCGCCTCGAGGATGAGCCCTGGGCTCTGTGACGTCGCGGCTGCGGCTTCCGCGCCGGTGGCGGGCTTCAAGGCTTCGGCATTGGCCCCGGCGGCGTTCGCATCTCGGGGCGAAGAGACCGGGCCATCCGGGGCCGCGTTGCCCTTGGAGGCCGCCTTCGCATTTGCTGGGGCGTTGGCCTGCAGCATGCTCTGCACACCTTCCCACAAGGTCTTGCCACGCAGGTTCAGCACGGCCGCGAGCATCTCCTGCAGACCAGTGCAGATAAGGGCGACCAGGGCGAACACGAGGGCCAGGCCGATGCCGACGTCGATGAGTTGGTTCATGTGACTACCTCTCGATGTCGTTGTAGAAGAGGTGATTGCGGATGTCCTCGCACGGCACCTTGCCGCGCGCCCAGTCGGGCAGGATGCTTTTGTGGTGATAGTGGGTGGCGTCCTTGACGCGGTTCTGCAGCCGCCCGTCAACGGCCTCCTGAGCCACGTCCAGACAAAGGCGGAACTTGTCATTCGTGCCGTCCACCGCCAGCAGCTTCGGCAGATTGGGGTCGGCACCGTTCCAGCACGAGAACTGCTGGCTTGCGCGGCACACACCGACCACGCCGATGCCCCACCACCGGATCCGCGGGTGCTCGACGCGGTTCATCACCACGGCGGCCACAGCCCGGATGCCGTTTAGCGGCTCCCCGCGCGCTTCACCCCAGAGCGTGCGAGCCAGGGTGTCCAAGGCGTCGCCGGCGACGACCGGTGCAGGTGGGGGCGTAGCGGGGGCAAGGGCCGCCACCGGCAGGGCTGCGCCGGGCCAGGAGAGGTCGAACTCTTTCAGCAGCGGCTTCAGCGGTACGAAACGCGACTGGAGCCCCTCGTGCGCGATGAGCATGCCCACGCCGCGCGACTGCGACGTGACAAGGGCGCCGCTGTCACCTGAATCCGAGGTCGCGTCGAGGCGAAAGCTGCCCTCGAAGGCCAGGCTCGCCAAGCCGCCGCCCAGCACAGGATAGATCAGAGAGTCCGACCCAGCGGGGCCTTGGAAAGGACCGCTGTCGCTGCTTGTCACCCCACTGAAGGCCAGAGGACCTGCCGGCCCGGCATCAGCCACCAAAGACGGCTGGCCCAGGGCGGCGATCAACGTCGCTGCATTGGCGCCATCGATGGTCACCAGCGCCGCATCAAAGCGATTGCTGAAACCATCGACGCGCCGTTGCAGTTCGATCCATGCCCATAGCCTGCCGGTGAGCTGGTTTCCACCGGGCATCTCAAAGATGACCTCGTCGTTCTCCTGCGGCACTGGCGATCCCGGCCCCGTCAGCGGCGCTAGCACATGCGCCGCCGAGATGGCAACGCAGTGCGCCGGGTCATTGGAGACGTGGACGACGCAGGTCAGAGTGCCGGCGAACCCCGCGCTGGGGTCGATGGTCCGGTTGAAAACGCGAACGGCCATCGTCGGCTCAGTTCATGATGGCATCCAGCGCGGACTTGCGTTGCAGCACGCCGTTCGCTGGCACCTGGCTGTGCGCCTTCTGCCACCGTTGGATGGCGGTGCGGGTCACGGTGTCGAACTGCGCGCTCTGGGCCACGCCAAACCGGGCCTGCAAGGCTTTCAGCTGATCGGCGCTCAGGCCTTTCTCGAAGGCATTCTGGGCACCGGGCGCTCCTGCCGCGGGTTCGGAGGGCACCCCCGGCGGTACGGCGACGACCGATGGCGCGGCGCCACCGCCAAGGGCCGAGGCCGATGCGGCAGCGGCTCCCGGCGCCGCGGTGGCCGCCAGCGTGATGGTCACCTGCTTCCTCAGCTCCTTGGTGGCGGCCTGAAGCGTTACCTGCGAGATGCCCTCCACCGGCGCCTTGTAGGTGATTTGAACCAGCATGGATTCGCCGACCAGCGACTTCGTCATCTCTACCTGTGGGCTGACCGTGCCGATCCAGTCGACAGTCGGGATGCCGGCCGTGCTGCGGATGACGAACTGCCGCGTTTCGCCTACCTTCATGTCCACGCCTTCTTCCGGCGCGATGTCGAGCGTACCCTGCGCCAGTTGCACCTTGCAGGTGTCCAGCGCCGGCGTGGTCTTGACGCGCTGGGCGGTGACGTCGAGGGCGAACTGGATCGCGCTTGCCTGCTTGTCCAGCTCGGTGATCTGCGCGGGCAGGTCAACGCCGGCCTTCGACATCTTGGCCACCGCCAACCCAACCTGCTTGGGTGCGTCCTTTGTTGCCGCGGTAAAGGTCGCACCCGGCGCAAACTGCCGCGCCGACGCCGGAAGACCGTTGATGAGAGTGAGTATGGCAGCGGGGTCTGGCTCGGTCCGGGCGATCTGCACATCCACTTCCGAGACTACGTTCTCGACCGTGGCCGTCAGCCGGGCGCCGGCGTCATCGAGCGCTGCCTGCACTTCCACCACACGCTTGAGGAGTGCAACCCCGCCATCGATGCTGGCATCGGCTCGCGCCAGGAGCGGTGAAATATCTGCTCGTGCCTCTGCATCGGTTCCGGCAGCGTTCTTCAGCGAGCGCAACTGCTCCGCCGAGCCACGCACGAGTGCCAGTTGCGTGTTGAGCGCTTCAACCTTTGTCGCACCGATGCGCGTCGCCAGCTCATCTGGCAAGTAGTAGGACGTCATCGAATAGAGGCTGCAAGACAACGCCTTGGCTCCGGCCAGGTAGGTCAGCTCGCGCGAAGACGAGGTGTAGTAGCTGCCCAGGCCGAAGATGCTGGCGCCGACCAGGCCTTCTTTCATAAGGATGCGGCGAGTGGAATCACCGGTATCGACCAGACCTCTGTAGAGCGCAGCGCCGGCGAGTGGCACTAGCACTAGCGGCAAGCCATTGCGCAACTTGGCTCGATCGCTGACTGCGCCGTAGTAGGCCCGGCGTTGCGCCGCCGCCGCCGCCATGGCCTTGGCGAGCGCGTAGTTCGACGACCCTGCCACGGGCAGCTGCTGGCCGGCGGCACCGGCCGCGGCGGCGTCCAGCTCGGGCGCGCGCACGTAGGGATCCAGCAGAGAGCATCCGCCCAGAGCGAAGGCAAGGCACAGAGCGGTCGCGCGGGACCGGTGGTTCGGGCGTGTGTTCTGCATCATTAGGTCCCTCCTGTTGCGCTGGTGAAATGCGCCGCAGTTGTTTATAGGCAGCAAGCCTCTCCGGTGCATCCTCACGCCTGATGATTCGCAACGCCGCCGCCGGCGGACCAATACGGACACGCGTCACGACAGCCTGTCGCGAGGAGTTCGCATGCCGGAAAGCACCTTCACCCATCCTCTCTTCGGCCCGATCCGGTTCCGCACCGCCAGCAACCAGTGGAGGCGCGGCGACGCCATCTCGTTCATCAGCGGCTTCGACGAGGCCGACATCCTGCCGATGCAAATCCCTCAGCTGGCTGGCGTGGAGGGCGCCAACAACGGCCACCTGCGCTTTCATCGGCGCGGTCATGCGCAATTGCTGCGGGCTTTCGACGAGATCACTGCTCGTGGCCTGCTGCACCACATCAAGACCTGCGCCGGCACGCTCAACAAGCGGCTGCGCAAGCCGGTGGATGGCGGCCTCAGCAAGCTGCCATCGAACCACGCCTTCGCCATCGCGATCGATTTGAATTCGGACGACGGCAGCCTAGGCGAGTCGGTCGCGCCCGTCGCACCGGTCTTCCAGGACCACGGCTTCACATGGGGCAAGGCGTTCAACGACCCGATGCACTTCGAGGTGAACCGCTTCGTGCCTGACGGCAATGCGCCGGCTGCTGGCTCTACCGGCTTCGTCGCCTGCCGGCAGAAGGTGCACAACCGCGGCGCGCCGCCCGAGGCCTTCCTCGACGAACTGCTCGCCTGGGGCCGCTCGGCCGACGAGGCGATCTTCCTGCGCAACAACGTCTTCGACATCTACTCCAGCGTGGTGAACGTGCTCGGCCCTTGGCGCAGCGACGCGCACCGGCGCGCCGCGCTGCTGGAGGTGCTGCGGGTGCTGGGTGGCTTCGAGAGCTCGTGGGATTGGGCGGCTGGCCGCGACACGACTAATCCGAACTCAAACACTGTGTGCACCGAGGAAGCGGGCATGTTCCAGTGCTCGGGCAACTCGATGGCCTCCAGCCCGGAGCTGAAGCAACTGCTGCTCGCCGCGGACTCGGGCAACGACGGTGGCTGCGATTCGTTCATCCGCACCACCAAGTCGAATCACGCCTTCGCCATCGGCTACTGCGCCCGCCTGCTGCGGATCACGACCCGGCACCACGGCTCCGTGAGGGATGGCTTCATCCATCCTTGGCTGCGACGCGACGCGGTTGACGAGTACATGCGCTTCCTGGCTGAAGGCTAAGCAAGCCATTCAGCATGGATGGTTAGGGTCGGAACTTGCGGTGCAGCGCACAATGGTCACGCGCAAGGGTCCGGTCTCTCATCGCACCTCTACACGTTCCGGGCAGGTCAACCCGGAATCCTCTGCGGGGGCGCCGCCTCTTCAATGCGGACTCGTTGTCTAGCCGCGAGTGCAACGAAGGAAGACTATTCGTCAAACGCGGAGGGATAGCTCTGCACCTTCACTTTCCAGTGGCTCTTGTCCGACGTTCGCCAAATCAGGAGCCCCGCCAGATCGCTCTCGCGAGGTGTAGCGGCGTCCTCCCGCTGGCGTAGCTCCCCCAACGACGATGTGCATCTCATTGATGAAGCTGAACTCGTATTTCGCATGCTTGATCAATGGCGTTGCGACATCCATGAAGTGATAGTTCGGCAAGCCACAACACGGGACTCTGGCCGCATGCCGATGGCCCATTCGCCACCGCAGGTAGGCTTCGATTTCGTCTTTGATGCCGGCTGGATCCATGCGATCGGTGTGCAATGGGTATTCGATCGGAAGATCGCTCTGCACGGCACCATAGGCCACTTCGAGGTCCCGCAGCGAAGCGATGTCTTCGACGAGAGAAACGCTGGCGCAGTCCTTGCACCATGCCGGCCGGAAACAAGAGCTCGCTGATTCCAAAGCCGACCCACCGGCTTGGCGCAACGACCCATCGGACCACCGATTCGCGGCGCCGGTAGGGCTCAGGCGCTGCCAACGCCTGTTCCAATGCCGCCTTTGTCGCGGGAGCGAGGTGGGCGATGCGGGTGATGCAGTTGAGGCTTGACGGACGATCGGCCCCTCATGGCATCGCGGCCTGCCAACTGGCAAAGGCCGATGGCGGATGGAAAATCGCGTCGATGATCTGTTCCGTGAATCTGCCTTGACGAGGCCGCCGTACCGATGACGCACAGCCGGCACCGCGCCGTGTTGCCGCCGTTCTGGCTGCCGTTGCTGGCCGGCTTGCCTGTCGGTGCGTCGCTGGCGGTGATGGTGCTGCCCGATCTCGGCCATCGTCACGCTGTCGTCTATCGGATCTTTTATCTCCTGCTGTACCTGGGCTGGACCGTTCCGCTGGCCGCAGCGCAGCGCGCGTTGTGGCGCCGCGGCTCAGCGTGGTGGGCGATGGCGGCGACCATGTTCGCGACCACCTACGCGATGGCCGTGGCCAACAACGCGCTTGGCGTCGGCCTGGCGCTGGCGCTGGGATGGGGGCTGTCTCCAGGGTTCAGCTGGTTCGGGATCTTCGGAGGTCTGGAGTCGTGTTGGCTGGCGCTGATCGCCTTCAGCGCGACCCATGCCGTGGTGGCGCATTACTTCGAGCTGCGTGAGGAGCGGGAACGGCATGCGGCGGCGCGCGCGGCGATACGCGACGCAGAATTGCGCGCGTTGCGCTATCAGCTGCAGCCGCATTTCCTGTTCAATGCGCTCAACGCCGTTTCGGCCCTGGTGGTCGAAGGGCGCAGCACCGAGGCCCAAACCATGATCGCGCGGCTCGGCGATTTCCTGCGCACGACGCTGGAAGTTCGGCAGTCACACGAAACGACATTGGCCGAGGAGTTGGCCAGTGCGGAGACCTATCTCGACATCGAGCGCACGCGCCTCGGCGCGCGGCTGCGTGTGAAGTGGCGGCTTGGCGCCGACGTGCTGCGCGCACGGGTGCCAACGCTTCTGTTGCAACCCTTGATCGAGAACGCTATTCGCCACGGCATCGCACCGCGGGTGGCGCCTGGGCGATTGGACATCGGGATTGACCGCGACCGCGACAGGCTGCGCATCCGGCTCGACAACGACACCGCCGACCTGCCGCCAGCGGCCGACGACGCAGGCAGGCCCGGAACGCAGATCGGGCTGCGCAACCTCGCCGAACGCCTTCGCGCGCTGTATCCGGAAGATCACGTCTTGCGCGCGGCACCTGGTTCGGACGGCGGTTTCCTGGTCGAACTGGAGTTGCCGTATCGCACTGGTGAGCCCATCGAATCGGCGCTCGTGGGTGGGCGATGATCCGCGTCGCCATCCTCGATGACGAGCCGCTGGCACGCAGCGGCTTGCGCGTGCGCCTGGGTGCACATGCGGATCTGGCCGTCGTCGCGGAGTACGCCGACGGGCCCGCCGCGCTCGGCGGTTTGCGTGAGCAGGCCGTCGACCTGGCCTTCGTCGATGTCCGGATGCCGGGCTTGTCTGGGCTCGACGTGCTCGCGGCGTTGCCGCAGGCGCAGCGGCCACTGGCGATCTTGTTGACGGCCTATGACAGCTTCGCCGTGCGCGCGTTTGCCTTGCGCGCGATCGACTATCTGCTCAAGCCCATCGATGACGCGCGCTTGGGCGAGTCGCTCGATCGCGCACGCGACATGCGGCGCTGGCAGGCGCCGCCTGTGCCTGCATCGGCGCCTGCAACGCAGCTCCTGCGGCGCTTCGAAGTGCGGGTTGGCCGCCGGCTGCGATTTGTCGACGCCGATGCGGTGGAGTGGATCGAGGCCGAAGGCGACTATGCCCGGCTGCACAGCGGCGGGCAGAGCCACCTCGTTCGCGAATCGCTGGGCAGGCTGATGACGCACCTCGATCCGGCGCGCTTCGTCCGGGTCCATCGTTCGGCCATCGTGCGCAGCGACTGGATCGAAGACCTGCAGCCGCTGGCCAATCGAGATGCGATCCTGCGCCTGCGCGACGGCACACCGGTGCGCGCCAGTCGCACGTATATCGATCCACTGTTGCGTCGCCTGGCCGGCCTCGACGCCGCACCCGACACGGAAAACGCCGGCACGCCCGACCCGTGACGGGCAAGACCGGCTGGGCGCATCGGCCACCGCCTCGCCGCACGAGGCGCAGCCACCACCCCGACCCCGCCTACAGTGCCACCTCTTCCGCACTCATGAGTCTCTCCCCGTGAACGTCACCGCTTCGTCTCTGACACCCCTCGCTGCTACCGGCACTGATGCGCAGGCCCCCCACCGCGGGTGGATGCCCGGTCTGGATTTGCTGCGCGCCATTGCCGTCGTCTGGACGATGCTGTTCCATTCCTTCCTGGTCGGCGGGCTGGGCGAGGACTGGTCTTGGTTGTCGCGCTACGGCTGGATGGGCGTTGATCTGTTCTTCGTGCTGAGCGGCTTCTTGATCGGTTCGCAGGTGCTCGCGCCGTTGGCACGCGGTGCACGCTTCGATGCCGCGGATTTCTACCTGCGCCGGGCGTTCCGCATCCTGCCCACGTTCTGGGCCGTGCTGGCGCTGTACCTGCTGTGGCCCGGTTTCCGCGAGGCACCGAACATCGAGCCTTGGTGGAAGTTCGCCGGGTTCTTCGTGAACCTCTCCATCGACTACGGCGAACGTGCCGCCTTCTCGCACGCATGGTCCTTGTGCGTGGAGGAGCATTTCTATCTGGTGTTCCCGCTGCTGGTGTGGGTGATGCTGCGCCGCCGTTCGACACTGGCATTCGTGGCGCTGTGCGCTGCGGTGCTGCTGGCCGGGGTGGCCTTGCGCACCGGTATCTGGCTGCATGACGATGCGCTGCAGCCTGCACGAAACTGGTTCGTCGAAGACATCTACTACCCGACCTGGAATCGGCTCGACGACCTGCTGGCAGGCGTGATCCTGGCGGCGTGGAAGACTTTCCGACCCACCTCGTGGGCGTGGGCTGGCGCGCGTGCGAACCTCGCTTTGCTGGGCGGGGCAGTGGGGATGGCGTTGAGCTTTTGGCTGTTTCGCGAGCGCACGGGGTTGCTCGGCAACAGCATTGGCTGGCCGGTGTTGTCGTTCGCGTTGGCACTGCTGGTTTTCGCCGGCGCGCAGCGAGGCGGTTTGATCGGCAGCCGTGCGCTGCCGGGTGCCAGCCAACTGGCAGCGATGTCCTACAGCCTCTATCTGATTCACAAGCCGGTCTACGGGCTGGTGCAGGCCCATCTCGGCGCGGCGCTGCAAGGTCGAACCTACCTGGCGTTCATCGTCTACGGCGCCGCATCGCTGCTGGCGGCCGCGGCGCTGCATCTGCTGGTGGAGCGGCCGGGCATGCGACTGCGTGGCCGGTTGCAGGAATGGCGCAGTGCTGGAGCGGCAACGGTCTTCGGTGGTGCCCGGTAGTGGGACCGCGGCGTGGCTATGCCGCGAGAAACTGCTCGATCAAGCGGGCGTTTTCCGCAGAGACGTTGATCAGTTCAAGGCCGACCCGGAACCCGTGGGTGCTGCTGCGCATGGCATGCGTGACAGAGGCTTGCAAGCGGAGCATGTGGCCATGGCCATCGACTGGCAGGGTGAGCACGACGTAGCACTCGGCCTTGGCGGCCAAGGCCTCATCGACCTCGATCGCCAAGCCCCGCGCGCCGATGTCGACGGTGCGGGCAGTCAACTGCTTGCCGGCCACCACCATTCCGGCCCGGACGCTCAACGGTTTGCGGATCCCTCTGCGCCGATCCAGCGCGTCCGCGATGGCGGCTTTGATCGCTTCGCGCTTGTCATCTGTCATCGGAGTACTGCTCGTCCAAGTCGATTGTTCAATCGCCGCACGGAAGGTAACCGCTGCCGCGACGCCTGGTTCTGGGGGATGTCAGGGTTTTCGGCGGCTCGTCGTTGAACTTGAGGGGGAGAAGCCCGCGTTTGATACCAGTCGTCCCGACGGGCGGGCCGGTGGTCGGTGGGGCGGGTCTGGAATGACTCCGCCTCACTCACGCGCCGTGAACGATGCCAACAACTGAACGGCGGCGCTGCCCGATCTGAAAACGCCGACGAAGAGGGCATACAGGCCGAAGATGGCTTCGCCGACTCCGAAAAGGATGACTGTGATGGTCGCGTCGACGCTGGCTGCGATCGACAGGCCGAACAGAAGCGCGTAGACACCCACGATGCAGATGATGACCCTCGCTATGACGGTGCGTAACTTGCTGGGCTCGGCTTGCTCGCTCATGAGTTCAGAGTTCCATACGGGTGGAAGGGCTGGCTTGCGCAGGCGCTGTCGTCGTCACCAAATCATAGGCGGGGCCTTTAGGGCCTGTTAACGCATAAATCACGGCCGCGATTCATGCGTTAACAGGCCCTATTCGACTTTGAGAATGCGCCGGTACTTTGGCACCAACATGTGCTCGGCCTTGGCCTTGCGAGTCAGCAAGGGCGAGCGGATCACGCCGAAAGGGGGCAGGTGCACGACGCCCTGGCGGCTGCCCAAGGTCACCGCCATCTTCGGGTTGCCGGTCTGCGCCCGGTATGCGGCCAGGTAGGGCGCGTAGCCCTGGCCCTGCAGGACTCGCCGGATGTTCTTGGCGGCGGTTTGCACCTGTCCGGTGATGTGCCAGGCCATCTTGTTTTCGTCCAGGTCGGTGATGTCGCCGAGTGCGAAGAGCGCCTCGTGGCCGATGACGCGAAGGGTCGGGTCGACGCGGATTCGTCCACGCTCGTCCAGTGCGCCGCCGAGTCGCGCCTTCATGTAGGCGGTGTTGGGCCGCCCGCCCGTGCACCAGACCATGAGGTCGTAATCGAGCTGTCGCTTGTTCGTGGTGATCGCCTGGCCTGGGCCGGCAAAGATGTCCTGACCCTTCGTCGTCGACGATTCGAGCCCCTCGCCGACCAGGATAGAGATGCCGCGCGCCGACAACACGGCGCTGACGTGCTGCGCAGCCAGTTCCGATGTGCCAGCCAGCAGGCGCGGGCCGGCCTCCAGCAGGGTGATCGACTTGTCCGGATACGCCTCGGAAATCTCACCCGCCACCTCGACGCCAATGGGGCCGCCACCGACGATGAGGATGCGGCGTGCCGATTGGATGGCCTCTTGGTACCTCAGGTACAGCGCCTTGCGGCTCAGTGCCGTGGCGCCGACCGAACGCATCAGGTCGTTGGTGTAGCTGCTGCCGGTGCACAGCACGTGGATGTCACCACGGATGCTGATCTGCTTTGCGCCGGGCATCTGCAGCGTGCCCCCGCCGTGGCCCATCTCCATCAGCCTGCCTTGCACGAATTGCACGCCGGGCAGCGCCACCGCATAGGGGATGACGGAGCGTTCGGCGAACTCGGGGCGCACGAGGCTGCGTGGCGCCGCCATTGGAATCTCGAAGTAGTCGTTCGGATCCACCAGCGTGACATGGGCATCGCTGGCCAGATTCTTGGCCAGTTGCGCGCCGGCGATGCCCCCGCCATAGATCACCACACGCTTGTCCGAACTGCTCGTCACGTCATCACTCCTGTCATGCATGGCAGAAGGATAGGGAAGGCGGATTGATTTGAGTAGTGAGTGAATCTGTCTCATACTCGTACACCAGATGAACCAATCGCCCATCGACCTGAACACCTTGAAGACCTTGGTTGACGTGGTCGCGGCCGGCAGCTTTGCCGCCGCGGCGCGCGAGCGCGGAGTCCCGCCGAACAACCTGAGCCGCCAGGTGCAGCGGCTGGAGCGAGACCTCGGCGTGCGCCTGCTGCATCGGTCCACGCGGCAATTGGGTTTGACGTCGTCCGGCAGAGAGCTGGTGGACGTCGCCAAGGCAACCCTCGCGCAGCTGGAGCAGCAACTGCATGAGGTCGGCAGCCAGGCCAGAGAGCCGCGCGGGCACCTGCGCGTGGCCGCGCCGTCTGACTTCCTGTCGGCGGCCAACGCGGGCCGGATGGCGCAATTCCTGGAGCGTCACCCCGGCATCAGCCTGGAGTTCGTGCTGTCAGACGAGCAGGCCGATCTGATCGACAACGGCATCGACCTGGCCATCCGCTCCGGCACGATTCGCGATGAGTCCCTGGTGGCCCGGCCGCTGACCGAAACCCGGCTCATCGTCGTCGCGAGCCCTGCGTGCACAGCGTTGCACGGCACCCCGCAAACGCCGCAGGCCTTGGCTGCCTACCCCTGCCTGGCGGCACGCGGCAGAAATGGCCGCGCGACCTGGCCATTGACGGGGCCTCGAGGCACCGTGCAAGTGGAGGTTCAAGCCAGGCTCACGGCGAACGGCATGGGCGCCCTGATTGCCGCAGCCAAGACCGGCCTGGGTGCCGCGCTCGTCCCCCGCCTGCTGGTCGAAGCCTCGCTGGCGGACGGCACCTTGGTGCAGCTGATGCCACGCTACAAAGGGCACAGCCCGGGCGTGTTTGCGGTCTATCCGAGCCGCCTGCATCCCTCTGCCGCGCTCAAGGCGTTCCTGGGCTTCCTGGTCGAAGCGGCGGCAAAGATCAAGCGCTGAATGAAGCCTCGATGGCGGCGCTTCATCGGCGATGGGGCCGACGATGAACGCCTGGCCGGCGACGGCGGTCTACCCGGCCACGACCCGTTCGCAGTACGCCTCGACGGTCCGCTTCCAGGCGGGCCGGGCCAGGCACCGGTCGCGATACGACACCAGCCGTGGATATGGCGCGATCAATCGCTCGTCCTTGATGCCCGACGAGAGCACGTGCGCCATCAGGATGTCGGCGACGGTGAAGTCATTTGTCGCGACGAATGGGCGGTCGGCGAACCAGCGTTCCAGGTTCGCCAGCATCCGATTCACCCAGCCGACCAGGAATTCGCGGTGCTTGCTGTTGCTGCCATCCGACGTCCAGTCGAGCACCATCAGGCTGAGCAGCGGCATCTCGACCGTGTTCATCGCAGCAAAGCACCAGCGCAGCACCTGCGCCTCGCCGGCGCGGTCGCCGGGGATCAGACGGCCGGACTTCTTCGCCAGGTAGACGAGGATGGCGGCGGATTCGGACAGCAGCATCCCGTCGTCGTCGATCGACGGGATCTGCTCGAAAGGGCTGAGCCGGCGATAGGCTTCGGTGTTCAGGTCGTGCGCGGGGTGGTCCATGCCGGCCACCTCGAACGGGAGCTGCATCTCTTCGAGCGCCCAGAGCACGCGCAGGTCGCGGGTGTGGCCGCGTGCGATGGCGTTGACCTTCGAAAAACCGTAGACCTTGAGCATGGTGAGGTTCCCTGGTTGAAGCTGCTCTGCTGTGAAGAGTAGCGACATCCTAGCTGCACCGGATGGACCTCGAACTGGCCTACGTTGGTACGGCCAGACCCGCTCCGTTCAGTGGCCGGTCGCTGCCGCCGCCACGTTCACCTTCGCGAGCAGCTTCTCCAACCCCGCCTTGATCTGCTGTGGCCCACCGTCTTCGTGGGCTGCCACTTGGCCGCCGTCCGCCGGTGCCACGTCCATGATGGTGATTTTTCCGTCTCGGGTGAAGGCGATGTCGACCTCGCCCACGTGCTTGCAGAGCTCATCGATACGGGGCAAGAGCGCCTGCAGGTTCTGGGAGAGGGCATGGAGATCGACACCTTGCCCCTGCAACGTGGTGACGAGCTTCCTGGCCTGGCCTTCGCCGGCGAACGGGTGGGCAAGCATCTTCGGCTTCTTGGTCGCCACCTTGTCGACGTTGGCCAGCCAGACACCGCCGCCGGTCGCCTGAACCGGTTTTGCATTTCCGTCCATGGTGATGCTCTGCGGCGGAGGGCGGTCGATGATCTGCACCACCGGGAAGCCCATCTCTGCGAGCTTCTTGATGGTGGCGACCTCGCGTCGCACGGCATCGGCCTTGCCGTCGTCGCGCGCCTGCAGCCAGCCCGCCTGGCCGGTGCCATCAGGAAACCATTGCTTGTCGTTGCCTCCGTCGGGATTGGAGACGCTGAGTGACATGGGTTGTTGGGCGGCGGATGCCGGCTGGCTGACCGTTGTCGTCGCCTGGGTATGGGCCACGGGCTGGGGCAAGCTGGACGCGGTCGTCTCGGGCGTGGCCCGCGGAGTCGTTGTCGGCGACGTGCGGCCGGTCGGGCTCGGCAAGGGCTGACGCGGGCGCGGGCTGCCGTTGACGTCGGCGGAGGTCCGGGTTGCCAGCCCTTCCTGCACCTGCGAGGGCGACGGGCTGCGGTTCTGCGGCTGGATCTGCTGCCCTTGAGACGTTGATCCGGTCTCCTGCGGCAGGGTAGTAGTGTTCAGGCGAACGTTGTTGTACACGGCGGTGGCGTCATCAGGAAGATGCGCAAACGGTAGTGCCGCCAGGGTGGTGCGAACAGGCGGCCACGCGAAGAGTTGGTGCCGTAGGCGAAGTCGCTCGGCAAGTGCAGCCAAGGGCGGCTAGGGGCGCACTTTCACCGGGCAGTGGGTTGCCTGGGCAGGTCGATGACGCCGGTCAGGCGTGGGCAAATAACGTGCGAGGTCGCCGGCTGCTACGAAGATTCGTAGCCAGGTGATTTCTGCTCGAGACCAGCGCCTTCCGTCAGCCCACCGTTCGTCTGCGCATGGCGGCATCTCGTTCCTTGCGCTGGGCGTTCTGTCACTCTCAGAATCACTGGCATCTGGCTTGGCGCTATGGTTCCGGGCTTGGTGACGTCCCCGCGCTTTCGACTGGAGACGGCCCTCGAAGTTTGAGTGGACGATCTGCAGGCGAGCCGCGGGAGGCGTCGGATCTCACGACAAACCCAGGGTCACTGAACATGCAAAAGAGATTTGCATCCGTCGTCCTCACTTGCCTTGCCGCCTCGGTCGCCGCACAAGATCTGCCGGCGCAGTTTGAACACGATCGCATCCACCTGACAGTCACCGCGCCAGATCAGTCGAGTGTTAGGTTTTATACGGATTCCGGTGGCGGCTGGAACGCCGTTGGAAAGACGGCCTTCGAGCGGCTTCGGCTGCAGGCCGTTGGCCAAGTCGAGGGCCCCAGGGACAAGCTCGACGTTGTGGAATTTCCTGCTTGGGTCACGCGTGCGGGGATTCCAGTGCCGGTCGCCGACGAACCCTGGCTCCAGGGCCGCCTTGCCGTCGTGCCCGATCAGGAAATATTGGGTGATGATGGATTCCTCGGCACCCGGTGGTTCGCGGGCCGTGTCTGGAAGATCGACTATCCCAGGCAGTCGTTTTCCGTCTTGCAGAAGTACACACCAACGGCGGACGATCACCCCGCTGCGCTCGGATTCGCCACGGACGAAAACGGAAAAAGAGCGCTCGACTTTCCGCGCGTCACGATCGTCGTCGATGGCAAGCCGATCGACGTCTTGCTGGACACAGGCGCGACGGCCAAACTCTCCGAAGGCGCTGCCGCAGCATTTCAGCTGAAGCCGGGAGAAATGGTCGGCGCCAGCTACATCATCAAGTCAATCTTCGACGAATGGCACAAGGGTCACTCCAACTGGCGAGTCATCGAAGGAGCGGAGACGGTGATACCGGGGCGCGCGCTTCCGATGATCGAGGTGCCTGAGGTGTCCCTGGCTGGCGTCACCTTTGGTCCCGTCTGGTTCACTCAGCGTCCTGACGCCAATTTTGAAAGGATGTCGGACTCGATGGACGAGCAGGTTCACGGAGCGATCGGGGGCTCGGGGTTGAAGTACCTTCGAGTCGTGCTCGACTACCCCGGTGCGATGGCGTATGTGCAAAAGCCTGCAGGCAGCACTGCGCAGTCGCGGTGAATCAATTCGCAATGCAGCGAGAGGAGCCTCACGATGACCATCACCATCACCGCCTTTGAACGCTCGCCCGATGGCGGCAAAGGGCTGGCGCGCGATACGCGCGTCCGCTGGGCGCTTGAAGAAGTGGGCCAGCCCTACGAGGTTCGCCTGGTGTCGTTCCGTGCGATGAAGGAGCCGGCGCACCTGCGCCTTCATCCGTTCGGCCAGATCCCCACCTACGAGGAAGGCGATCTCGCCCTGTTCGAGACAGGCGCGATCGTCTTCCATCTCGCCCAGCACCATGCGGGCCTGTTGCCGGACGATGCCAATGCCCGAGCGCGGGCGATCACCTGGATGTTCGCCGCACTCAACACGGTGGAGCCACCGATTCTTGATCTCACGATCGCCAAGATCGTGGAGCGCGACCAGCCGTGGAGCAAGGAGCGCCTGCCGCTGGTCGAAGACCGCATCCGCCAGCGGCTGAACCTGCTTTCCGCTCGCCTGGGCGATGCCGACTGGCTCGACGGCGCATTCAGCGCGGGCGACCTGTTGATGGTGTCGGTGCTGCTCAGGCTGAGGCCGTCGGGCATTCTGGACGAATTCGCGAAGCTGGCAGCCTACGTCGCCCGCGGTGAAGCGCGGCCCGCATACCAGCGGGCTTTCGCCGCCCAATGGGCGATCAACGCACCAGCCGGCTGATGGAGCGTCGTGCCCAACGAGCCTGCGTGACCTGAGCCAGGCGCTGCCCGTTCAGCTTCCAGTCCTGGCATCAGACCGGGCTAACGGGCAGCATCGCGGATCCTTGTACCGACCATGCCAGGGCTGGCGCCGCCGTCCACCGCGGCCGCCTAAACTGCGGCCTTGTGTATGCCCATTGCCCGAAATGCGAGCACGCGCCCATGCCGGCGCAGCAAGACTTTCCCGCGGCTTGCCCGGCGTGCGGCGTGATCCTGGCGCGGGTCGGCTCCGGGCCCTGGCGGGCGCAGCGCACTGTCAGCCAGGATGGCGGTGACGAGGGCCGCACGTGGCGCGAGCGTCTGCTCGAGGTGCCGGCGCAGGTCAGCCCGATTGCCTTCTGGGGCCGCGTGGTGCTGCTCGTGGGCTTCGCGCTTTGGGCGGTGATGCTGATTTCGCTGAACTACCGCAACGCCGAGATCAACAATTCGTTCCTGCATGGGCCGCTGCTGATCTTCCACGAGGCCGGGCACGTGATCTTCATGCCGTTCGGCCATTGGATGACGATCTTCGGCGGCACCCTGGGCCAATTGCTGATGCCGATGGTCATGGGTGGCGCGCTGCTGTGGACCCACCGTGACCCGTTCGGCGCGGCCATTGGCCTGTGGCTGCTGGGCGTGTCGCTGCTCGACGTGGCGCCCTACATCTACGACTCTCTGGTGCCGCAGATGATGTTGCTGTCTGGCCGCACCGGCGAGGCCGGCGGGCACGACTGGATCTACCTGCTGCGCTCGATGGACCTGCTGCCCCAGGCCCAGTGGCTGGGGGGGCTGGTGCACAAGCTGGGCGCGGCCGTGATCTTGCTGGCGTTGGTGTGGGCGGCCATGGTGTTGAAGCGGCAGCATGCGCAGGTGGAACGCTAGGCAATCCGGCATGTCGTCAAAGCGCTTCTAACGGGGCGGTGGCAATGTGGTCAGCACCGCCACCAGCTCTGCAATGCCGCAGCTCTCGATCTGTTCGCGCACTGGGCCCGGTGGCTGGCAGTCGTGCAGGTGGTAGCGGCCGCCTGCCGGCAGCAGGTGAACGACGACTCGCTCGAGTTGCAGTGCTTGCCGAGGGTGGGCGTCGATGCAGTCGAAGCGCATGCAGCTTCCGTCGACCGCAGTGACCGCGCCGGAGCCAACGACTTCGATCGAATCAAAGGGCCGCACGACCAGGGCCGTGTCTTCGTCGATGCCAAGACCGAGCAGCGTGGGCTTCTGCGCCACTGCGGAGAGCAGCCTCGGCAGGCGGCCGCGCTCGGAGAAGTGCTGATCGATGACCACGCCGTGCAGCAGGCCCAGGCCCGCGGCCAGCGTCACCATGTCTTTGGTCGGCGGCGAGTGGGCCTCACCGCCGGCCACCATGTGGTCGGACATGACGGATGCTCCGGCGCTGGTGCCCGCGATGCACAGGTGGCGGTTGTGGAAGCCGTCGCGCATGGCCGCCGCCGCCGTGCTGCCGCCAAGAGCCGACATCAGCCGCACCTGGTCGCCGCCGGTCATGAAGACGACGTCGGCTTCGCGGATGGCTCGCGCCGACGAGTCGCGGTTCGCCGCTTCGCGGTCCGGCAGGTCCAGCCGCTGCCGATGGTGGAGGCCGAGGTCATGGAAGGCGCCGTCGTAGGCTTCCCACATGAAGTCCGGCTCGGCGCTGGCCGCGGTGATGATCACCACGCGTGGCTGGGCTTTTTCGGTCAACTCGATGATTCGCTTGAGCACCGGTCTGTCGTGGTAGCGGTCTTCGTTGCCACCGATGACGACCAGGCTGCCGGCGTTTCGCGCTTGTTGATGTTGCATGTCGCTGCGGATGTTCGTGATCGCACGATGCAGGCAAGCCACGTGCCGTCACGGCGCACGGGTACATCGACCGAGCTATGGCTGAGCCGTCAGCAGCACGATGGCGTCGTTCGACCAGAGCGTCAGCCAGTCCACCGCGAGCCCATTGTTCTGGCTCGTGCCGCCGTCAAGGTAGTTGTTGTGGCTGTCTTGCGTGCCCAGCAGGCGGCGATAGCCCTGGCCGCTCAGGTCGAGCGAGGTCAGGGTCTGGAAGAAGCCGCGCAGCGCCGGTTGGGCCCAGAGGGCGTCGCTGCCGGCCTGCGCCCAGCGCAAGGTGGTGGCCGTCACCTCGGTCAGCAGGAAGACGCCGTTGAAGCTCGGGTCGTTGCAGTCCTGGATGCGAACACGGTCGCCGGCCTTCTTGGGCGGCACGCCCAGCGGGCGTGTCAGCGTCACCACCCCGCCCTGGCGCTGCAGCGTGATGCTGCCGCCGTTGCCCATCCAGCGGCCGCCGTTGTCCATCGGGTTGAGCACCACGCAGCCGTGGCGGTATTTGCGCATCCACATGCCGTTGGCCAACGGTTTCGTCGGCCCGGGTTCGATGCTGCTACCGACCGCGGCTTCGAGTTCGTCGAACCAGAACGGCCGCATCGTCGCGCCACCCGGCTGGTCGGCGATGCAGGCGTAGCCGTCGTCGAGCATGCTCAGGCCCAAACCGAAGCGCGCCTTCTGCAGGGTGCGGCCGAGCGTGTCGGCGACCGTGTCGACATAGGTGTTGACGAACACGGTTTTCTTGACGTGCTGAAGCTGCGAGCGATAGCGCAGCATCACGTTGTCCATCGTGGTGAAGGTGGCGGGTGACCAGCTCTTGCCGCTGAGACCTTCGATGAACGCATAGTCGGCCTGCTCGCTCAGCTCGGGGGTGGACAGGCATGAGACGTAGGTCGAGCGGTCGTTGTCGGCATTGGCACAGATCTTCACGCCGGGCATCAAGGCGTCCAGCGCGGCCCAGTAGTCGACATAGCCTTTGCGCCACGAGCGGCCCAGGCCGGCATCGAGCGGATCGTTGTTGCTCCCGTTGAGCCGGTAGTCCGCACAGCGGCCATCGGGCAGGGCATGCGCCGGCAAGTTGCCGTCGGACTCGGGGTAGGGGTGCCACCAGACGTTGTCGTTGAAGACGAAGTTCAGCACGCCGGCCGTCCACAGCTGGCGCAGCGTGAGATCGTGATAGCCCTGGGCGCAAAGCTGCGGCCAGCGCTTGCCATTGGCGTCTGCCGGGGCGAAGCGCGTCTGGTTGACCGACCAGGCGGTGTACTGCTCATAGCCAACGGGCTTGGTCTTGCCGCCCGGGTCGACCGGGCTGTTCAGCGCGGCGCGGGCCCACCAGTCGTGGCCCTGGCCGTCGCCGCTATTGATCGATTCCCACAGCTGCTGGAAAGTCCCGCCGCTGTCGTACATCTGCGAAAGAATCGTGTACTGGCCGATCTTGATCGACGGGTTCGCGGCTTTGAGGTCGACGCAGAACTGGCGGCCCGTGCCGGAGGACTGCGACGGCAACATGCCGATCAATGAGAAGGCGTATTTGGCATGCAAGGCCACGGTGGCCGGGTCGGTGAAGGTGGCGTTGTCGCTGCGGTAGTCGATCGCGGCGATGCGCGGGCGTGCGACGGCCTGCGATGCCGGTTCGGCGCTGCCGACTCGTGGCAACGTCACCGAGCCGACTGCTGCCGCGGCGGCCTGGATGAAGTGCCGGCGGGATCCTGGTTGAGGCATGGTGTTCTCCGATGGGGTCTCGTGGGAAGCCGCGCCCGGGACTGCAGCAACGGATGCGGGCGCAGTCTACGGACGGCGCTGCCCGCGAGGAGCCAGCTGTCATCGTTTGTCATGCCAGTTACCGGGCATGCTTGCCTCCAGACTGGCTCCGGCGCTTGCATCGCGCCACGAGATAGCGCGACAAGCACGAGCAGGCGGTTGTCAACCGCAGCCGGCTTCGTTTGTCGGCACGTTGGTTCGCTGATGGCTCGTCGTTCTGGGGTTGACCTGGAGGCCGCGGGCGCCGCGACGCATGTACCTTCACGGCTCGAACAGTTGCCGCGGACCCAAGCCGTTGGCCGCTGCAACCGGCTCGCTCGGACCACCCATCGACTCTGGGAGACGCTCGACATGCGCATCAAGTTTTCAGCTGTCGCCATCAAGGCCCTGGCGTCGATGGCGTTGGTGGCGCTTTCCGCTTCGGCGCTGGCCGACTCGACCACGGTTAGGATCACCAACCATCGCGGCGCGGCGGTCTATGTCAGCTTCAGCAACACGCAGGGCGCCGGCACGGTCAGCTGGGGGCAAGGCTGCCTGAGGCCCGGCGCAACCGCCAAGGCGTCTTATGCACGCGTCAAGGCCGGCACGACATGCGTCGCCAGCGTGGCGAGCACGAACGGGTCATCACGATTCTGCGCGGCTGGCAAGGCGCCACCCGGCAATTGCTGGGAAGCACAGGCCAACCACCAGACGATGATCGAGACCAACTTCGAGCCGGCCAGCGCGCCGGGCTGTTTCGGTGGCGGCGCTTGCGTCTGGTACGACCTCAGCGTGATCCCCTCGACCTGCACCGACGAGGCATGGCGCAGAGACCAGTGCCAAGGCCAGGGCGGGGCGTCGTACAACCTTCCGGTTTCTCTCTCGTGCGAGGGCAGCCCACCGACGCCGACCTACACCTGCCGTGGGCCCAAGTCGACCAAGTACGGCTCGGCCATGTACCCCAGCAACTGCGGCAATCCGCATGGGACCTGTGCGGTGGGCACCTACCCCGACGGCCATCCGTGCGTGGACGGTGTCGCCACCTACTTCTTCCCGATGTTCACCCCGCCCGAAAACGCCTATCAGCCCAACGCGGTCTGCATCGCGCGGACGCTGGCCATCGATTTCGTCTCGGGCAAGTGAGCGAACGCGGCGCCGGCTTCGTTCGAGGCCGAACGCCGCAGAGGCATCGGCCGGCAACTTCGGGCGGCTGAACGCGCACTCACCGCCGAAACCCTCTGGCGGCTTGAACAGGAGTGCGGGCATGGACAAGGTCGTGGCGGCAACGGTGGCCCTGGTTTGCGCGATGGCCGGGGCGCCGGCCCGCGCCGTGGACGGCGATCTCGACCCGAGCTTCAGCCGCGACGGCAAGAAGATGACCGACTTTGCCAAGAGCACAGACCTGGCCCAGGCGGTGGCGCTGCAAGCGGACGGCAAGATCGTGGTGGTGGGGCAGACCTACCGCGACAACGACTATTCGCATGAAGACTTCGCCGTCGCGCGCTACACCGCCGGCGGCAAGCTCGACGCCACCTTCGGCGTGAAAGGCCGGGTGACGACGGACTTTCCCGGTCTGGCTGCGGTGGCCTCGTCCGTCGTCGTGCAGCCGGACGGCAAGATCCTGGTTGCCGGTGGGGCGTTTCCGCTGTTCGTCTTTGCCGGCAATTTCGAGCTGGCGCGCTACAACCCCGACGGGTCGCTGGATGCCGGTTTCGGCAACGGCGGCATCGTGACGACGAACTTCGGCCACGGCAGCTACGCCTTCTCGCTGGCCTTGCAGCCCGACGGCAAGATCGTCGCCGGGGGCACGGTCTTCGTCGATTTCTCCAGCGACGATTCTTCGAACACCGACTTCGCGCTTGCCCGCTACAACGCCGATGGGACGCTGGACGCCAGCTTCGGCGTCGGTGGCAAGGTGACGACCGACTTCGACGGCTTCAACGACGACGTGTTCTCGGTGCTCGTGCAGCCGGACGGCAGGCTCGTCGCCGTCGGCTCGGCGAAGAACCCGGCCAACTTCTACGACTTCGCGTTGGCGCGCTACCACGCCAACGGCACGCTCGACACCGGCTTCGGCAGCGCCGGCAAGGTGCGCACCGATGCCGGCGGTCACAACTTCGACCGGGCGCGCACGGCAGCCTTGCAACCGGACGGCAAGATCGTTGCCGCCGGCTTTGGCAGCTCGCCGCTCGGCACGCAGAGGTTTGCGGTTGCGCGCTACGGCTCGGACGGCGCGCTGGACACCTCGTTCAGCGGCGACGGCAAGCTGCAGATCGACTTCGGCAGCTGCTGTGCGTATGCCAACAGCGTGCTGGTGCAAGACGACGGCAAGATCATCGTCGTCGGCATCGCCGACACCGAATCGTCGGACTCCGACTTCCTGCTTGCGCGCCTGAGCCCGAAAGGCTCGCTCGACCCGACCTTCGGCAGCGGCGGCAAGGTGCGCACCTCGTTCGGTGACTTGAACGGTGGGGCCTTCGGCGCCGTGCTGCAGCCCGACGGCAAGATCGTCGCAGTGGGTTTCCAGGCGACCAACAGCGAGAAGTGGGCCGAGTTTGCGGTGGCGAGATACCTCGCGAGCGGGGCCGGGGCGCCATGAGCGGACAACGACCAGCAGAAGGCTGAGCTTGCCGCAGTCGGGCAAGGCCGTCAGGTCGACGGCGGCTCGCGCCGCTCGAGCAGCGTCAGGCCGATCAGCCGGGAGACCACTGCCGCCAGGTACATCACGCCGACGAACATCTCCACGGCGGCCAGCATGCGCGCATGGGTGGTCAAGGGGATGACGTCACCGATGCCGGTGCTGGAGAGCAGCGCGAAGCTCATGTACATCAGCTCTGTCCAGGTGCGCGCGGACTGGGGGTTCACCGCGGCTGCGAAACCGCCGGGCTGCAACGCCTGCATCAGCAGGTAGAGGTAGGCGAAGCCCCAGGCGAGCAGCGTGAAGGTGGCGCCGGCGGCAAAGAGTTCGTCGGCGGTGGCGTGGCGGTCCGCCATCATGTAGGCGATGAGGCTGCCGGCGGCGTAGAAGTAGAAGACAGCTTCCAGCGCAGAAGACCAAGGCAGCAGTTCCGGCATGCCGAACAGCGCCTGCATCGCGAGCAGCACCACGGCCGGCAGCGCAATGCCGGCGGACACCCAGTTCAGACCCGGCGTGCGCCGCACCATGCCGGTGGTGAGGGCCAGCACGACGATGCCGAAGACGCCGAAGCCGATCCGGCCGGCGTCGGTGTTCTCGATGAACGGGTACAGCAGCATGCCCGCCAACTGGACGGCCAGCAGGATGGCTGAAGGGTGGCGGCGCGTGTTGTCGATCCAGCGGATGAGGTGCATCGCGGCATTGTGCGGCGTGTGCCACCTCACCGTGGCGCTGGGCAGGGTGACAGGCTCAGGTGCCGCAGAAGGTGCGATAGCAAGCAGTGACGGCGGAGGGCGCGGGTTCGCCGTAGGGCGCCTGTTCGGGCGTCTCGTCGAACGGGTTGCGCACGGCGGCCAGCAGGCGCTCGAACGGGCCGATGTCTTCGGTCTCGGACGCGGCGGCCAGCGCTTCTTCGACGCGATGGTTGCGCGGGATCACGAAGGGGTTCGCCAGACGCATGCGCTCGGCGCGCTCCGAGGCGGCCTTCGTCGCATCGACAGGGGCTGCGGCATCGTCCGCGGTGCAGCGGGCGCGCCAACGTTCGAGCCAGGCGGCCAGTGCCTGCGGCTCGGCGAAAAGCGCCAACAGCGGCGCCTCGTCGCCAGCGGCGGCATTGCCCAGCCGGCGCCAGGCGAGGGTGAAGTCGACCTGTTGCCGGTGCAGCTCGGCCAACCAGTCGTTGACCAGCCCGTCGTCGGTCTCGTCATCGGCCGCGGTGGCGTGGTGCAGGCCCAGCTTGGCGCGCTGCCCTTGGCGCAGGGCCGCTTCGTAGTCCGCCACGAAGCCGTTCAGCACCTCGGTGGCCCGTTCGATGGCGCGTTGCGTGGCGGCTTCGCTGTCGTCGTCGGCGATCAAGGGCAGCAGGGCTTCGGCCAGGCGCGTCAGGTTCCATTGGGCGATCGGTGGCTGGTTGGCATAGGCGTAGCGGCCACCGTGGTCGATGCTGCTGAAGACGGTGCGCGGGTCGAAGGCCTCCATGAAGGCGCAGGGACCGTAGTCGATGGTCTCGCCGGAGATCGCCATGTTGTCGGTGTTCATCACGCCGTGGATGAAACCCACGTTCATCCACTGCGCGATCAGCCTGGCCTGGCGGGCCGACACGGCGCGCAGCAGGCCGAGGTAGCGGTCGGGCTGGCCGGCCAGTGCAGCGTCGTGGCGGGCGATGGTGTAGTCGGCCAGCCGGCGCAGCTGTTCGATCTCGCCTCGGGAGGCGAAGTACTGGAAGGTGCCCACGCGCAGATGGCTGGCGGCCACGCGGGTGAGCACGGCGCCGGGCAGCGGCTGCTCGCGGTAGACAGGCTCGCCGGTGGCCGCCACCGCCAGCGCGCGGGTCGTCGGGATGCCCAGCGCGTGCATCGCCTCGCCGATGATCACCTCGCGCAGCATCGGGCCGATGGCGGCCTTGCCGTCACCGCCGCGTGCAAAGGGCGTGCGGCCCGAGCCCTTGAGGGCGATGTCGCGCCGGTGGCCGTGGCGGTCGATCAATTCGCCCAGCAGCAGCGCGCGGCCGTCGCCCAGCTGCGGCGAGAAGCCGCCGAACTGGTGGCCGGCATAGGCCTGCGCCAGCGGCTCTGCGCCCTCGGGCACGCTGTTGCCGGCGAGCAGCGCAGCGCCGTCGGGGCCCTCCAGCGCGGCCAGCGGCAGCCCCAGCTCGTCGGCCAACGGCCGGTTCAGGAAGAGCAGGCGCGGGGCCGGCACCGTGGCCGGGCGCCACGAGACATAGAGACCCGGCAGTTCGCGGGCGTAGGTGTTGTCGAAGGAGAAATCGGGCATGCGGCCAGTGTCGCCGGTTCCGCGCCTGGGCATCGGGCACACGCCGGATCAGCTGCAGCCCGGGTATGGCCTTCCGGCCTCACGGCGCGTGCGGCCGGCTATGACGAGCCGATCTTCAGGCGATAAGCCGTGTTTGATCCCCAGTCGGCCACCACGGCAGTAGCGCGGTCGGCCGAGACGACCAGCCCGACCGGGCTCTTGAAGCCATCTGCGACCACGCGGGTGCGGCCGTCCCTGTCGACCTGCTTGACCTCGGTGCCGCCGTAGTCGACCACGTAGACAGACGACTCGTCGGCGATGGCGATGCCGGGCCCGGGCCGCGCGAACTCGCGCGAGACGGTTCGCGAGCGGCCGTCAGGCCCCGCAAAGGCCACGCCGCCATCGATGTTGGACACGGCGTAGCTGCCGTCGGGGAACTGTACGGCACCCACCGGTGTCTGCAGGTCGCCTTCGACTGCCACTGTCAGGCGTCCGGTTGCGTCCGCCGCCAGGATCTGGTGGGTTGTCCGGTTGGCGATCAGCAGGCGGCCGTCGAGGGCGAATGAGAGCCCGGCGGGTGTCCCGAGACCGCGGACGAAAACCTCTTTCTTTCCCGCAGGTGAGATCCGCCAGACCAGGTCGCCGCTGTAGGAGGCGACGAACAGGTTGCCGTCTGCCGCGAGCGCCAGGCCCGAAGGCCCGTTCAGGCCCGTGGCGACCTGGGTGGTTTCGCCGCTCGGGGTGGTGGCGGTCACCGTGCCTGCGCTCCAGTTGGCCACCAGCAGGCGGCCGGCACGGTCGATCGCCATGCCGACCGGCGACGACAGGCCCGCGGTCAGCGTGCGATCACGCCGCCAAGGCGTTGACGCCGTGGCGGCGATGCCGCACATCGGGGCAAGGGCACCCACTGCTGCTGTCAAGACCTGTCGTCGCGACATCACATCGTTCCCCCCACCAGCGCCGCGAGGTGCGGCCGGATCAAGGTTTGCTCATCGGACGAGCTCAGGTGCAGGCAGCGCCAGCCACGCTCCCGGGCGGTTGCTGCGAGCGCGCTGTCGCCGACAACAGCCACCGGGTGCCCGACCACGCTGAGCATGGGCAGGTCTGAAATGTCGTCACCGAAAGCCCAGCAGTCGGCGGCCACGCCTTCGCGCTCGGCGAGGAAGGCATCGATGGCCGTGGCCTTGCCTTGGCCGATGGTCTGCGGAGCCTCGAAGCGCCCGGTGTACTTGCCGCCTGCCTGCAGCAGCCGGGTGGCCAGCATGTGCTCGACACCGAGGCGCTCGGCAATCGGCTCGAGGATCTCGACGAACGATCCTGAGACGAACACCGGCTCGACGCCTTTGTCGCGAAGCGATTCGAGCTCTTCGATCACTTCGTTGATGAACAGCTTGGGATCGGCGGTCACGTGGCGTGTCCACGCGAGGGCACAGCTGGCCACCTCGTCGACCGAACGGCCGGAGAAGAACTCGTAGTAGCGGCGGTTGATGAGTTCGCGCGGCGCGTCGCTTTCGGTGAGTGCGCGCAAGATCGCCGTGACGTCCTTGTGTTCTTCGGCAAAGGCTTCGTCGCCCGGCCCTTTCCAGCGGCGATACCAGAACTCGTGGAAGCTGAACATGCTCTTGATGCGCAGCAAGGTGCCGTCGACATCAAAGAATGCGTAAGGTTTGCTCATTGTTTTTCCCCTCTGAGTTTTTTGCGATGGTGTCTTGTCTCAGGCCTTGGTGCGCCGTCGGCTCAGCTCGGCAAAGTCGGGGTTCGAGCCCAGCACGCCGCCTTCGCCCCATCGCGTTTGCGGAATCTCGTTGATCACGACGATGATCTTGTCCATCGGCGCGGCGGTCACTTCATGCACGGTGTGGGTGAGCGCTTCGATCAGCGCTTTGCTCTTGTCGTCACCGAGCGTGGGCCAGGTGGTCACGGTAATGAATGGCATGAGGATCCTTCGAATCAGGAATGGGTTTCGAACTCGGCAAAGGCCGGCGCCTTCAGCTTCAGCTGGGCATGGATGTCGCCCCCCAGGCCGAACCAGCCGATGGCGCCGCCGCGGTTCATCTGGTAGCTCATCCACAGCACCACGACGTTGACCACGCGGTTGGCGCCAGGCTCGTCTGCCGCCGGAAACGGGTTGGGCAGGCGTGCGTGGTAGCGCGCCGCACCGCGCTCGTCGCAGACGAAGACGTTCGGCACGCCCAGTGGGCCGGGGCGGGTGGGCCCGCGCGGATCGAGGTCGCGCTGGCGCAGCGACATCACCGTGTACAGGCTGTTCGGGATCAGGCCCGAGAACTCGAACCGGAAGTCTGCGGAACGGCGGTCCTGCGCCACGCGAACCTCCAGCTGGCCCCGCGCCCTGCACCACTGGCCCAGGGTGATGGGCGTGGTGACCTTCGGGCCGTCTTCGACGCGAAGATCGGGGATCGGCACTTCGTGGAACGGGTAGCTCGGACGCGCCAGCGTGTTCGCCTCGGGACACTGCTGCGGCGCAAACACCATCGGGTAGTTGTTGCAGGGCAGCGGCAGCGGCAAGGTGTGCAGCACCAGGGCTTCGTCTTCGGGGCGCAGGCGCTCAGGCAGCTCGCGAACGATCTCGTGAGGCAGGTTCTGGCCGAAGGGCGGCAGTGCGCTGTTGGCCGAGACGATCGCCCGCGACCACTCCGAGGTGGTTTCGCCGCCTGCGGCCGACCGGTTGACGCGGCCGATGACGATGAAGTTGCCGTCCGCATCCATCACCTCGCTGGGTGGGTAGGTGGGGCCTTGCGTCGTCAGGCTCAGGTCGTATGTCGCTTGGTTTGTCATGGGGCTCCCTGGTTGTCGCAAGGGGCCCGCTCAGGCGGTGGCGAGTTGTGCGGCGTCGACCCGCGGTGGTGCCGCGCTTTCCAGGCTCGGCGCCGGCTGGCGATGCAGGTGCAGCAGGGCTTGCGCCTGTTGCTGCTCCTTGGCTTCGATCTTGGTCGCGTGGAAGGCGGTGAAGCCGAACGAGATCTGCGTCGCGCAGGCGCCGCCCTGCATCACCGAGATCAGCGTGTCGAAGCGCATGCGCGCCGGGTTGGCGATGTCTTTGGAGAGGATCTCGTAGCGCAGCGTCGCTTCGAGCGGGAACACGAAGCCGGTGAACTTGACGTCGACGCTGTTGATGACGAAGTAGTAGCGGTCGTGCACCGTGTGGCCGATGAAGTATTCCTCGGTCACGGCGAGGAACAGCTGCCGCGCGGCCTCGATCAGGATCATGCCCTGGATGTGTTGGCCGGTCTGGTGATCGGCCATCAGCTCGGAGCGTTCGTCCAGCAGCAGCGCAGCTTCGAAGCAGTGCTCATCGACCCGCATGGGGTGCGAGATGATCGAGTTCTGGATGTGGTGCTTGTGCGTCTGCAGCCGGCTCGCCCGGATGCTGCGGCGCAGGGTAGGGCGGATGTCGATGTTGCGTGCCGCCAGCGCGTGCTGGGCCTGGTCGCAGATCGCCTGCAACTCTGCCTCGCGCACGCCCTGGCCCGCGACCAGATGGCTGCCGTCGGGCAGCCGGTCGAACGAGCCGGTGCGGGCCATGTCGCCGAATTCGTTGACCGTGATCACGCCGTCGTGGCGGCAGAAATCCTTGAACTTGTTGCCTACGATGAAGACCGTTTTCATGCAAACTTCTCTATTCAGGTGATGAATGCCCACGCTTGTGGCGTTGGGCTCGGCTGTCTCCTGGCTATGCCATCGTGGGCGATGGTCTCGTGTTGATCTCGGCGACGCATCCCTTGGCGTCGCCCGAAGAATCAAGCGTTCTGGGCCACGCCAGCGGTGCGCACGGCGGCGTCGCTGAGCAGGATCAACAGGCTGATCACGGCCGCCGCCGCACAGACCGAGGTGACGCCGATCCAGCCGGCGTACGTCCACACCGGCCCGAGGACGGCACTGGCCAGGCTGCCGGCGCCCAGGCAGGTCAGCAGGTACAGCGACGATGCCGCGCCGCGCCGCTGCGTGGGGACGCGTTCGGCAATCCGCACGAACACCGCCGGCTGGCAGATGAACACGCCGAGAAAGATCGCGAACAGGCCGATGCCGACGCTGGTGATCGATTGCGCCCAGACCAGGCTGGCGATCGCAGCGATCACGATGGCCAGGCCGGTGATGCCCACCGCCAGCGACCCGATGCGCCCGACCAGCCGGCCGGAAAGCGGCGCCCCCAGCACCGAGCCCAGCCCGAGCAGGCTGATCGATCCGATGGTGGCGCTGTCGAACGAGAACGGTGGTTCGTGCAGCCGCAGCGTCAGAAAGGTGACGGTGCCGAGGTAGCCGAAGAACAGCAGGAAGCCGGTGGCGAAGGGGCGCAGCAGATCGGGTGCCACCATCATGCGCAGCGACTCGGCATAGACATCGATGCCGAGCTTCCGCTTGGCGCCAGCCGCTTCGTCAGGCAGTGTCCAAGCCAGCGCCGCCATGGCCAGCAGGACGCCCGCCAAGGCCATCTGCGCCGCCCCGATGCCGGCCTGGGCCGACAGCATCGCCATGCCCGCGCGCCCGAGCGTGATGCCGACGACAGACGCCGCGATGATCAGGCCGAAGAACGTGCCGATCTGTTCCTTGGGGGCAATGCGCGGCATCAGCGCGAACATCGCCACCGGCACCGCGGCGGCGGCGGCGCCCTGCACCCCCGTGGCGACCAGGAAGCCGATGTAGTTGGGCGTCAGTGCGGCCAGCAGCGTGGATGCGGCCGCCACCACCAGCCCCATTCCGGCCAGGCGGCGGGCGCTGAACAGATCGGACAGGGGACCCAGCACGAAGAAGGCCAGGGCATAGGCGATGCTGCAGATGCTGAAGGCGAGGCGCGCGTCGTTGATCGAGACGCCGTACTTGCCGGCGATGTCTCCGAACACCGCCTGGGCCGAATACACCGACGCGACCGCGAGGCAGGTCGTGGCACAGGCGATGAGGGCGACGGCGAGGTGTCGATGGGGATGGGGGGCGTTCATCGCTTCGCTCCTAGACCGCTGCGGTCGCTCCGCCGTCCACGTTCAGCGTGGCGCCGTTGATGTGGCAGGCCCGTGGCGACAACAGGAAGGCGACCGCATCGGCCACGTCGGCCGGGCTGGCCAGTCGGCCGGTCGGGATCTTTTCCTGCACCTGCCGATTGACGTCTTCGGGCTGCAGGCCAAAGCGGGTGGCCAGCGCGGCGCAGATGTCGTCCCACAGCGGGGTGGCGGTGGCGCCTGGGTTGACCACGTTGACGCGCACGCCTTGGCGCCCCAGGTCACGCGAGATCGCCTTGGCGAAGCCTGCCAGGCCACAGTTGACGGTGCTGTTGATCGGGAAGTGCGGGTCCGGCTCCTGGCTGAACACGCCATTGACGACGACGACGCGGCCGGATCGGCGGGTGACCATCTCGGCGGCCACCGCGCGGGTCAGCCGGATGGTGCCCAGCAGCTTGCCGCCGACGGTGTCATGCCACATCGCTTCGGTGGTTTCCAGCAGCGGCGCGACCGGGCCATCGCCGGCGGCGTGCACCAGGTCCGTGATGGTGCCGAAGCGCGTGACGATCTGCGCCACGGCCTTGTCGACGGACTGGGCGTTGCCGATGTCGACGACCTGGGTGAACAGGCGGTCCTTGGTCTCGGCGCTCGCCAGCGCCTGGCTGGCTCGCCCGAGCTTGGCCTCATCGCGGCCAAGCATCACGACGCGCAGGCCGTCCATCAGCAGCCGCAGGCAGATGGCGCTGCCCATGCCGCCGGTGGCGCCGCTGACGAGGGCCACGCGGTTGTGGGGTTGGTCGAGGTGCGATTGGGTCTTCATCGAGCGTGTCCCTCAGGCCGCGGCCACGTGTTTGTAGATCTTGGTGTACAGGCCGCGGTCGCCGCCGGTGATGAACTGATCACCCGCCTCGCGGACGATCTGCTGGTAGCGCGGCGAGCTGAAGGTCGCGGTGTAGTCTTCGACCGACCCGGCGAAGCCCGACACGAACATCACGCCCGGCTCGGTGCTGATCGCCGAGTGGTAGGCCAGGAAGACCTCGACCTGCGGCGTCGTGCGCACCACATCGAAGATCGTGCGCTCGCGCCAGGCGCGGTAGTCGACGAAATTGGCCGGTGGCACTTCAACGTGCCGAAGCTGGACGAAAGGCGTCGTCGGCAGCGCGTCGGCCGTGTCTTTGGGCGCCTCGACGAACGTCAGCAGCTGGCGCCGAAAGTCGCTGGCCATGTCGTGCCCGAGTGCGTCCCATGCGGTGGCCCACCATGCGGGCAGGGCGGCCGCGTCGGTCAGCGATGCGAGGGCACACAGCTCGAGCACGGTGCTGCCGTCGAGTGCTTCGTAGACCCGCCGCTGGACGATGTTCTTTGGTGCGGGCAGCGCCGCCCAGGCGCTCGAGACGCGGCCGGTGGCACCTGCTTTGGGCGTTAGTTCGGTGATCAGCAAAACTTGAGTCGACATGTTCACTCCATTGGGTAGGAAGGGGGAGGGGCTGGATGGGCGGGGCGCGCGCCGCCGCAGGCTCGGCTCTTGCTTACGCCTGCTCGCGTTCGGCCAGCACGTCTTTGGCCGCCAGAAGCGCGTTGATGGCGGCCGGGAACCCTGCATACGCGGCGACGTGGATCAGTGCCTCCACCAGCTGATCGCGCGTTCCGCCCACATTCAGCAGGCCGTGCACATGCACCTTCAACTGAGGTACCGCCGTGCCCATGGCCGCGAGCGCCGCCACGGTGATCAGCTCGCGCTGGACCAGGTCCAGCCCGGGCCGGGTGTAGATGTCGCCAAAGCCGAATTCGATGATGAATCTGCCCAGGTCGGGCGCCAGGTCGGCCAGCGAGGCAATCACCTTTTCGCCGGCGTGCCCGTCGATGTACATCAGCGCCTCCCAGCCGGCGCGAAAGCGTGCGTCGCGGGCCGGGTCGGCCGTCGGCGTTGCCGAGGGCGCGGGCGCATGTGCGACGCCGCGCTCGCGAAACACCTCTTGCGCAGCGAACACGCCGTTCAGCCCCGCCGGGAAGCCGGCGTAGACCACGAGGTGCATCATCAGCTCGACGAGCTCTTCGCTGCTGCAGCCCACGTTCAGTGCACCGGCGAGGTGAAATTTCAGCTGAGGCCGTGCGTTGCCCAGGGCGGCCAATGCGGCCACGGTGATCAGCTGCCGGTCTTTCAGCGTCAGGTGCCCGCGGGGGTAGATTTCGCCGTAGACGAAGCTGATCGCCAGCGTGGCGAGATCGGGGGCGATGTCGGCCAGCCCGTCGATGATCGAGGGCTGTTGAGTGCCTTCGATCCGGCGCAGGCATTCGAGGCCGCTTCGGTAGGTGATGCTGTCCATGGGGGTGTTCTTGCTTGCCATGCAGTCACCATACGTACACCTTGAGAGCTAGGCCAATGCTCTTTTTGCTGATACCTTTCGGGCATCAAAGCAATACATAGAGAGGGATCGATGAGGCATCAGCTGAAGCTGCGGCAATTGACGTACTTCATTGCCGTCGCCGAAGAACTGAGCTTCCGGCGCGCAGCTGAGCGCCTGTTCATCACCCAGCCGCCGCTGAGCCGGCAGATCAAGTCGCTGGAAGAAGCGCTGGGGGCATCCCTGTTCGACCGCGATCGGCAAGGCGTGCGCTTGACGGAAGCAGGCCACAGCTTCCTGGCCGACGCGCGGGCCCTGTTGCGCGAATCGGAGCAGGTGCTGGTGCGTTTCAAACCGCAACCGACTGAAGCCAAGCTCACGCTGACGCTCGGCATCACGACGGTGATCGACGTGGGCCTGTTCGCCGGCATCGACACCGCGTTCGAGAAGATCTACCCGGGGGTCCGCGTGACCGTGAAGCCGCAGATCTCCTCGCACTCGATCCGCGACCTGAACCAGGGCGTGATCGACGTTGCGGTGATCGGTTTGCCATCGCGCGCCGAGGGGCTGGCCATCGAGCACCTGTGCGACGACCCGCTGGTGGCCTGCATTTCGTCAAGCCACCCTTCGGCCAAGAAGCGCCGGGTGTCGATCCTCGACCTGCAGCATGACAACCTGTTCTGGTTCGACCGCAAGCTGAATCCGGCCTATTACGACTACTGCCAGCAGGTCTTCAAGCGAGTGGGGTTTGATCCGCGCCGCGTGCCCGAGCCGTCCGACCACCATGTGCTGCTTGGCCTGATCGCGGTCGGCCAGGGGATCGCGCTGGTCCCCAGGTCCTTGAACTCGATGACCCGCAAAGGCGTGGTCTTCAAGGAGGTCATCGAGGGCGACCAGCTCTGCATCCGCATCGGCGCGGCCTACCAGGCGGCCAGGGCATCGGAAGCGGTGCTGGCGGTGGTGGCGATGCTGAAGGGCCGGTTTTCGGGCCGAAGCCCGCGCGTCGGGGCTTCGGCCGGGTGAGCAAAAGGTGCCCCCCAAGGTGCGGTAAACGCCGCTGCCCGCGGAGGTGAGTCAACGCGGGAACGGCCCTTCGTTGACTCGAGGGCGGCCGCCGCCCGGCGGGCCGCCCAGGCTCAGGCTCAGTTGCTGGCCGAGAACGTGATCTTCGTGACGTTCTTGGTCGCGGCCACGCCGTAGTTGCAGGCCGGTGCGCTGCCCGATTTCATGGTGTTCCAGGTGGTCGGCGTGGTTTCGGTGCCGTTCTGGTCGTACACATGGATGGCCGAGAAGGTGATGCTGCCGTTGGCCGGGTACTGGCTGCATTGGCTGACACCGTAGACCTCTTTCGCACCGCCGAAGTACCAGTCAAAAGCCTGGCCGTAGCCTTCGGTGTTGAAGGTGGTCGACTGGCCGGTGGTCTTGTCGACGCTCTTGATCGTCCAGTTGGTGCAGACGCCGTTGGTGCAGTTGGCGCCGATCATCGAGCCCTTGATCTTGTCGCCAGTGTTCACCGCGATGGTCGAGCCGTGCCAGGTCTTGCCGCTCTTGCAGCAGTTCCAGTTCGTCATCGTCCAGCGCGAATCACCGAAGCCGTTCCAGGCCAGCACGGGTTGCAGGATGGTCTGCACCGCGCCGCCGTCTTCGAGGCCGGGGAAGTAGTACAGCACCTGGCCGCTCTTGGTGGTCGGGCCGCTGGGCACGCCGAAGGTGGCGACCATCTTCTTGGCCGGCGGTGTGACACCGGCGTTCGAGTTGCTGTCGGCCACCCAGCCATCGAAGGCGGGCTGTTCCCCTTGAGCCTCGATGCGCTCGACCGCACCGTTGCGTGCAACGAAGCGCGGGTGCGTGCAAGCGGCGGACTTGCTGGCCACTTCGCTGCCGTCGCGGCGAACCACGGCGCCGTTGGCCGTCACGCGTTCGTCGTCGGCCACTTCGATCACGCACGAGGGGTGGAACAACCCGTTGGGCGTGACGACGTAGTCCAGCGGCACACCGTGCGGGCGCGTGGCCTCGCTCAGGTCACCCACCTTGGTCAGTGCGGCCGTGCCGGCGAAGGCCGGGCCGGCGAAGGCGATCGTCGCCAGTGCGGCGGCGAGGAGTTGACGGCTCAGTTTCATGAAGTCTCCTTTGGGGGAATGAAGGGACAAGCGATGCCGGTGCTGCCGGCGCGGGGGATCGTAGGACGGCGAGTGCGCGCGCCGCACGCTTAAATCGAATCTGAAGAAATGACTCGGTAACGAAGCGTTAGGCCCGTAGCGTTCGGCCTGCGGCGGGTCGAATGGAAGCCCGCTTGGCGACGCAGTCTGCCGCTGATCCAGCAGGGCGGCAATCGACCCCACCCACGGCGAGCGGCCGGGTTGACCGAAGTTGACACTTGGCGATTGGCGCGCTTCGCCCACATCTCTTGTGCTTGCCTACGCGTAGGCGTAGGTGGTGTCTGCCGAGGCACACTAGGGCTCCCGCTCATCACAAGCAACCAACGCGATGGAACCGACCCTGCCGCCAGAAGGCCTGCCCACCTACCGCCTGCTCACCGGGGCCGACGACGCTGTCTTCTGCCGCCGTGTCAGCGAGGCCATCGCAATGGGCTACAAGCTGTATGGCTCACCAGCGGCCACTTTCAATGGCACGAATGTCATCGTCGCACAGGCGATCATCTGGCCGTCGATCGAGTCGGCCGTCGCCCGGTCGCCTGCGGGCGCGTGACCTTTCATCGACGAACCTGTATCGGAGGCTTCCATGACCCAAACTGCCTTGCTTGTCATCGATCTGCAACGCGGCGCTTTTGACGGCGTTCGCTGCCCGCCGATCGATGCCGCCGAGAGCCTGATCAACAACGCCGCACGGCTGGTGCGTGCCGCCCGCGCCGGCGGCACGCCGATCGTGTTCATCCAGCACACCGAAGACGGTGAGGTGTTCGAGCTGGGCACGCCGCACTGGGAACTGCATGAAGCGTTGGCGCCGCAAGCCGACGACAGGTTCGTGGCCAAGCGCGAATCCAGCGCGTTCAATGGCACCAAGCTCGCGGCCATGCTGGACGATCTGCAGGCCAATGAACTGGTCTTGTGCGGCTTGCAGAGCGAGTTCTGCGTCAGCAACACCGCCAAATCGGCGCTGGCCGAGGGCTTCGACGTGGTCCTCGCGCAGGACGCGCATGGCACCTGGCCGTCGGATGGCCGCGCCGCCAGCGCCATCACCGAACAGGTCAACAAGGACTTGAACGCGGCCGGTGCGCAACTGCGCTCGACCGAGCAGCTCGAACGCACGCTGCGCGGCGGCCAGGCCTGATCGTCAACTGAAGCCCGCGCCGGGCGCCCTGGCGGCCTGGCCAGGGCGCTGCAGCCCGCTTGCGCGGAGCCAATATTTCCAGTATCGTTGAATTATGGAAGAACAAACCGTCGTTCGGGCCCTGGCTGCGCTGGCGCAACCGCTTCGCCTGCAGGTGTTCCGGGCCCTGGTGGTCGCGGGGCAAGAGGGCTTGACGCCCGGCACGATGGCCGAGGCGCTGGGTGTGCCGCAGAACACCTTGTCGTTCCACCTGAAAGAGCTCACGCATGCCGGCCTGGTGACGCAAGAACGCGCCAGCCGCCACATCATCTACCGGGCCGCGTTCGACCAGATGAATGCGCTGCTCGGCTACCTCACCGAGAACTGCTGCCAGGGCGCCGCCTGCGTCGTCGGCAAGAACGCGGCGTCTTGCTGCTGAGTACACAGTCGAATGACCACCAACGTCCTGATTCTTTGCACCCACAACTCGGCGCGCAGCGTGCTGTCCGAAGGCATGTTGAACCACTGGGCAGCGAAGCTCGGCAAGGACGTGCGGGCCTACAGCGCCGGCAGCGCGCCGAGCGGCCGCATCAACCCGTTCGCGCTCGAGGCGCTCACCCATGCCGGTGTCGACACGGGCGGCTACCGCAGCAAGTCGTGGGACGAGTTCGCCGGCGAGGGTGCGCCCGGGATGCGCATCGTCATCACGGTGTGCGACAGCGCCGCGGCCGAGACCTGCCCGTACTGGCCAGGCAGCCCGGTGAAGGTTCATTGGGGCTACCCCGATCCGTCCAACGCGGCCGAGGCGCAGAAGGCGAGCGCCTTCGAGCTGACACGCCAGGCCATCGGCTACCGCATGCTGCAGCTGTTGCAGCTGCCGCTCGGCACGATGGGCAACGCCGAGCTGCAACAGGCCTTGGCTGACATTTCGGGGAGCTGAGCATGCCGGTGTCGACAAGGCAGAAACTGCTGGCCGAGCTGCTGGGCACGGCGCTGTTGCTGGCGGTGGTGATCGGCTCAGGCGTGATGGCCGAGCGGCTCGCCGGCGGCAACGTGGCGGTGGCGCTGCTGGCCAACACGCTGGCCACGGTGGGTGGCCTGTATGTGCTGATCGAGGTGTTCGGGCCGCTGAGCGGCGCGCATTTCAACCCGGCGGTGTCGTTGGTGATGGCTGGGCGCGGTGAACTCGCGCGGCCGCTGCTGCTGCCCTACATCGTCGCTCAGCTCGCTGGTGCGGTGCTGGGTGCCTGGCTCGCGCATGCGATGTTCGACATGGGCATCGTGCAGCTCTCGGCCAAGCTGCGCAGCGGCCCCGGCCAATGGGTGGCCGAGGCCGTGGCGACTTTCGGCTTGCTGTTGGTGATCTTGCGCGCGCCGGCGGCGCGCGTGGCACCGATGGTGGCGGCCTACGTCGGTGCGGCCTACTGGTTCACCGCGTCGACCTCGTTTGCCAACCCTGCGGCGGCGTTCGGCCGCATGTTCAGCGACAGCTTCGCCGGCATCGCGCCCGGCAGCGTGCCGGGCTTTGTCGTGGCCGAGTTGCTGGGGGCCGGGTTGGCGGTGCTGGTGAGCCGTTGGCTGGAACCTTCGGCGGCCGCGAGGCAGACGGGCTGACGAGGGACGCTGAGCCGCACGGGGCAATGCCCCGCCCACATAGCCGCTATTGACCCCCCAATGAAGCGAACGAGTCACCAAGGAGCTGAATCCGCAAGACGCAAGGAGCTGGCTCGTCACGCTCACCGCCGAAGGCGAGTGCACCGTCGCCCAACTGAATCGCACGCTCGATGAGCATGCCAACCCACCGCAGCCAACTGCTGCCTCCCGCCGGCCGAAGCCAAGGAATCTCGATCATGTCGATGAAGACGACCATCACATTGCGCCAGGGCAGCCAGGCCGACTGGGCCGCAGTGGCCGCGCTGCTGCAAGCGAACAAGCTGCCGCTCGACGGAGCGCAGGCGCACCTGCACAACTACCTGCTCGCGCTGTCGAACGGCGAGGTCGTCGGCTGCGCCGGTGCCGAGGTCTACGGCGACATCGCGCTGCTGCGCTCGGTGGCTGTAGCGCCCGGCTTGCACAAGCAAGGTATCGGCAAGCTGCTGCTCGACCGGTTGATCCACGAAGCACGGCGCCGCCAGATCCGCACGCTGTACCTGCTGACAGTCACGGCGCCGGAATACTTTGCCCAGGCCGGCTTCAAGCGCATGAAGATGGACGACGCGCCGGCGGCGCTGAAGGCTTCGGCCGAGTTCCAGGGCGCGTGCCCGGCGTGCGCCGCTTTGATGTCGCTGCCCTTGGTGGAGCCCAGGGCGGCGAGTCTCGACGCGGAGTTGCCGGTGGCCGTGTTGGGTGCCGGGCCGGTGGGCCTGGCGGCCGTGGCTAGGTTGATCGAGCGCGGCCTGCCGTTCGTGGTGCTGGAAGCCGGTGCCCAGGTTGGCGCCAACCTCCTGGACTATGGGCATGTGCGGCTCTTCTCGCCGTGGCAGTACAACGTCGAGCCCGGCATGGCCAAGCTGTTGGCAACCACCGGCTGGCAAGCGCCGCGGGCAGATGGCCTGCCGCTGGCGCGCGAGGTCGTCGAGCAGGTGCTGGTGCCGTTCGCCCGGCTGCCGCAGGTGGCTGCGGCGCTGCAACTGAACACGCGTGTGATCGGCGTGAGCCGTGAGGGTTTCGACAAGGTCAAAAGCGCCGGGCGTGAATCGGCGGCTTTCGTGATCCGTGCCCAGCGCAACGGCGAGGTGTTCGAGCTGCGGGCGAGGGCGGTGATCGACAGTACCGGTACCTGGCGCACCCCCAATCCGCTGGGCGCCAACGGCTTGCCGGCGATTGGCGAGAAGGAAGCGGCAGCGCAGATCGCCTACGGCATGCCGGACATCCTGGGCGCCCATCGCAGCCGCTACGCCGGCAAGAAGACGCTTGTCGTCGGAGCGGGTCACTCGGCGGCGAATGCGTTGCTGTACCTGGCCGAGCTGGCGCAGCAAGTGCCGGCCACGAAGCTGGCCTGGGCCGTGCGCTCGCCGGTGTTGAACCGCGTGTTCGGCAGCGCCGCCGATGCGCTGCCGGCGCGCGGGCAATTGGGTGCCTCGTTGCGCCGCCTGCGCGATGCGGGCGGGCTGGACTACGTGGCCGGGCTGCGGATCACCGAGCTGCGTCGCGACGGTGGCCAGCTGACCGTGATCGGCCTCGATGCCAAGGGCCAGCGGCTACAGCTGGAAGGCATCGACGAGATCGTCTGCGCCACCGGCCAGAGGCCGGACCTGACGCTGGCCAGCGAATTGCGTGTCAAGCTCGACCCGTGGCTGGAGTCGACCGAGGCACTGGGCCCGCTGATTGACCCTAACCTGCACAGTTGTGGCACCGTGCGTCCGCATGGTCACCGCGAGCTGGCGCACCCGGAGCCGGGCCTCTACACCGTTGGCGTCAAGAGCTACGGCCGCGCACCGACCTTCTTGATGGCGACCGGCTTCGAGCAGGTGCGCTCGGTGGTGGCGGCGATTGCCGGCGACATCGAGGCTGCCGACCAGGTCGAGCTGAAGCTGCCGGAGACGGGCGTATGCGGCATCGGCGAGCCTGAAGCAGCGTCGGGCGCAAGTGACTGCTGCGGCGCCGCTGCAAGCCCTGAGCCAGTGGCTGCCTTGGCACAACCCACCCAGGCCGGTGGCTGTGGCCCCGCGTCTTGCGGCAGCGGCGCGAAGCCCGCGGCGGTGACCGCTCAGGCCCCGGCACCCGCGTCCAAGGCGGCATGCTGCGGTCCGACGGCGAAGGGCGCCACCGCCTGCTGCGGATGAGGATCGGCCTGCATCAGCGCGCCGGCACCGTCGCCGTGTTGGGAAGCGCCCAGACGCTGTCCTGGGCCTCGACCTACTACCTGCCGGCGATGTTGGCCGCGCCGATGGCGCGTGACCTGGGCGTGTCGACGCCCACGGTGTTTGCTGCGTTCTCGGCAGCGTTGATGGTCTCTGCGTTGACCGGCCCCTACGCCGGCCGCACCATCGACAAGCGCGGTGGCCGGCCGGTGCTGATGGCCACCAACGTGGTGTTTGCGCTGGGCTTGGCCATGCTCGGGCTGGCCGATGGCGCGCTGGGCCTGTTCGTGGCCTGGGTGGTGCTGGGCCTTGGCATGGGCAGCGGTTTGTACGAGGCCGCGTTCGCCACGCTGGTCCGGTTGCATGGTCGCGACTCGCGCAACCTGATCACCGGCATCACCCTGATCGCCGGCTTCGCCAGCACGGTGGGCTGGCCGCTCACGACCTTGCTGGAAGCGCAGTTCGGCTGGCGTGGTGCCTGCTTTGCGTGGGCGGCGCTGCAACTGTTGCTGGGCCTGCCGTTGAACGCGCTGCTGCCGGGTGTCGAGCGGGCTGATCCCGGCCCGGCACCGGCGCCGGCCCCTGCGGCAAAAGGTGGTGAAGTGGCTTCGCAGGGCACGCTGCGCACAGCGGTCCTGTTGTCGCTGATGTTCGCGGCCACCGGCTTCATCAGCACCGCGATGGCTTCGCATTTCCCGAGGCTGCTGCAGGCCGCCGGGGCGACGCTGGCCACCGCGGTGGCGGTGGGTGCGTTGATCGGGCCGGCGCAGGTGGCGGCGCGCTTGATGGAGTTCGGCTTTCTGCGCCGCGTGCACCCGGTGTGGTCGGCGCGCTTTGCGGTGGCACTGCATCCGCTGGGTGTCGGGGTGTTGCTTGTGGTGGGGGCGCCGGCAGCGGCCGTGTTTGGTTTGCTGCACGGTGCGGGCAACGGCATCCTGACCATCGCCAAGGGCACCTTGCCGTTGGAGCTGTTCGGCGCCCATGGCTACGGGCGACGCCAGGGCCTGCTCGTGGCACCGGCGCGTGTGGCCCACGCGCTGGCGCCGTGGCTGTTCGGCGTGTGCCTGGACCGTTGGGGTGCCGATGCGCTGTGGTTGTCGGCTGGGCTCGGTGCGGTGGCGTTGGCGACGCTGTTCTTGCTGCCGCATCGGCACCCGGCGGCGCAAGGTGCCTCGGCTGCGTCTTCTGTCTGACGGCTGACATACCGCACCCCGATTTGCAGTAACGCGCGGTAGCTTTTTTGCACGGGCGCTCGGCTCGCATCAGCCGAACAAATCGTCTGCTGACTCGTCATCTCTGGTGAAACAGCCTTCATCGGAGCGTCATGCAGACCGAACCCGTCCACGATGTCATTGCCGTCGGCCTTGGGCCCTTCAACCTGGGGCTCGCCTGCCTGCTGGAGCCGCTGGCCGAGTACCGCTGCCTTTTTCTGGAGCGGCAGCCTGAGTTCAATTGGCACCCGGGCCTGATGCTGCCCGACGCGACGCTGCAGAACCCGTTTCTCGCTGACCTGGTGACGCTGGCAGACCCCACCAGCCGCTTCAGCTACCTCAACCACTGCAAGCAGGACGGGCGGCTGTACCGGCGCTTCATCCGCGAGCAGTACACGCTCACGAGGCGCGAGTACAACCGCTACTGTCAGTGGGCTTGCGCGCAACTGAAATCGGTGCGCTTTGGCAGCGAGGTGCGCCAGATCGAGCACGACGCGGTCAGCGGCCACTACATCGTCAGCGGGGTGGGGCGCGAAGGTGTGTTTGCGCACCGCACGCGCAAGCTGGTGCTGGGCATCGGCACGACACCGGGCTTTCCGGCCTGCTGCGAGCCGCACCAGGCGTTGATCCACAGCGGCACTTACCTGCAGCACAAGCGCCGCCTGCAGGCCAAACGCTCGATCACTGTGATCGGCAGTGGGCAGAGCGGGGCAGAGATCGTGCACGACCTGCTGCGCGAGCAATCGCAGCACGGCTACGCGCTGCAGTGGATCACCCGCTCACCGCGCTTCTTTCCGATGGAGTACGCCAAGTTGACGACCGAGCTCAGCTCGCCGGACTATGCGCGGCACTTCCAGCGTCTGCCGGTTGCCGCGCGGCAGCGACTGCTGCGCGACCAGCGGCCGATCACGCACGGCATCAATGCGCAGTTGATCAACGCGATCTACGACCTGCTGGAAGAGCAGGCGCAGGGGGCGAACCTGCACACGTTCCTGCTGCCTGGTTGCGAGTTGCAAAGCTGCCAGTTCGAGCCCGACAGCGCCGAATACGAGCTGCGCTTCAAGCACACCGACCTGCAGCGCCACTACCTGCACCGCACCGATGGCCTGATCTTCGCGACCGGCTACGCCCACCGCGTGCCGGCGTTCGCCGACGGGCTGCGTGGCCGGCTGCGCATGGACGAGCACGGTCGCTACGAACAAGCGCCCAACCACAGCGTGGACGTGAGCGGCCGCGACATCTTCGTGCAGAACGCCGGCTTCCATGCATTGGGCCTGACGAGCCCCGACCTGGGCATGAGCTGCCTGCGCAATGCCGCGTTGGTGAAGGAGCTGACCGGCGTCGACCACTACCCGGTCGAAGAACGCATCGCCCTGCAGCATTTCGAGCCACCTGCGGATGGACCGCTGCAGCGGGTGCGCGAGGAACCCACGGCCATCGGCGAGGTGCTGGCGTGACGCCGGCGCTGCGCAACAGCGTCATCGCGATGTCGGCGCTGGCCTGCTTCAGCGATGCGGTGCTGATCGCCTTCTACCCGCAGTTCTTTGCTCAGCGCTACGGCGTGCTCAGCGAGTTCCACACGGGGGCCTATGTCGCCTGCATCTCGCTGGCGGTGATGGTCGCGTTCCCGCTGTGGGCGCGGGTGGCTCGTCGCGTCGAGACATTGCACCTGCTGGTCTGGACGCAGGCCGCTGCGGGTGTGCTGTGCCTGCTGTCGACGCAGGCCACGCAGCTGTGGCAGTACTGGGTGCTGTCGATGGCGATGTTCGTCTGCAAGAGCAGTTACCTGCTGATGTACCCGTACCTGCTGCGCCTGCAGTCGACCGAGCAGCACGCCGGCACGGTGGGCGTGTTGTCGGTGGTGGTCCACCTGGTGGGCATTGCCGGCGCGGCAGTTGGCGGTGGGCTGCTGCAGAGCTGGGGGGCTACGGGTTGCCTGGTGTGCATGGCGGCGGGAGACTTTCTGCAGATGGCGGTGTGCGCGTGGCTGTTGGTCAGTCGCCGCGCCGTTCGGGTGGTAGAGCTCAAGCAGCCGCACCGCAAGGCCAGCCCGGCCATCTGGCGCCTGGCGGGGCTGATGCTGGTGTTCGACTTCAGCGCCTACCTCGTCGGGCCTTTTTTCACCGGCTACTGGCAAGGCTTGACCGGCTCGGCAGACCAGGTGGGCGCGGGCCTGGCGTATGCGGTGCCAGCGGCCATGGCATTGCTGGGGCTGGGCATGAACCATCGGGCGCGCCGCGATGGCCGCCAGCCGCGCGATGCGCTGCTGCCCAACCTGCTGCTTGGTGCTGCAGGCTTGCTGCTGCAGGCCGCGCCCTCGGTGCCGCTGCTGCTGTTGGGGCGCTGCCTGTTCGGCTGGGCCTTGTTCCAGGGCATCGTGAAGCTGGAGACGAGCGTGTTCAAGCTCAGCACGCCCGACGCCTATGCCACCGACTACGCGCTGGCGAACTTCTTCCAGAACCTGGGCGTGTTGCTCGCCTCGGTGGCGGCGGGTTGGCTGGTCGAGGTGATGGGCATGCCGCTGACCTTTGCCGTCGCAGCGTTGGGGTGGTTGATCACGGCCTGGCTTTGCCCGTGGGCGTTGACGCCCCGCCAACCCGCTGCCGAGACCCCAGCTTCATCTTTGCCAGAACAGCAGGCCCAGCATGCCTAACGTGAAAATTGACTACACCAGACCTTCAGACGGCTGGCGGCCGCGCGGCGCCGGGATCACACGGCTGCGCGCGCTGCAGCCGGCGGCCGATGCGCCTTGGCTGCACCATTGGTTCACGCAGCCGCGGGCCAGCTTCTGGGGCATGCAACAGCACACGGTGGCGCAGGTCGAGGCGGCGTATGCCGAGATGGTCGGCAGCGACCACGCGTTGGCCGGCGTCGGCGAGATTGAGGGCCGCAACGCCTTTGTGCTGGAGTGCTACGACCCGGCATGCGATGTGCTCGGCGCGCATGTCGAGGTGCAGCCGGGCGATGTCGGCATGCATTTCTTCGTCGGGCCGGCACACACCAGCGCGGGCCCGATCCCGGGCTACACACGGCACGTGTTTCGCACGCTGATGTGTTTCATCTTCGAGCACCTGGGTGCCCGCCGCGTGGTGGTGGAGCCTGACATCCGCAACCACAAGGTGCATGCGCTGAACGCCGCGATGGGCTTCGAAGTGCATGCCCCGCTGACCTTGCCGCACAAGACGGCGCTGCTGTCGAGCTGTACCCGCGACCAGTTCCGGCGCGCGATGGCGCTGGATTCCCGATTCGATTCACTGCTTCTTGAACAACCATTGACCGAGGACGCTGCGACATGATCCGCCCAACCGACACGACACCCACCGCCGCCCACCTGGCCCCCGGGGTTTGGCAGCAGGCCAACCGCCACCTCGTCCGCAAGGCCATCGCCGAGTTTGCGCACGAGCAGGTGCTGGTGCCTGAGACGCTGGGGCGGGCCTGGCGCAGCGGCTGGCAGCGCCACCGTCTGGTGTCGCCCGATGGGCTTGCCATCTATGAGTTCGATGCGCAGCAAATGCCGCTGCGGCATTGGCGCATCGACCCGACATCTGTCGAAAAGACATTGGACGGGCAGTCGGCGGCGTTGGACGCGCTGGCATTCATCATCGAGTTCAAGCAGACGCTGGACCTGAAGCCGGAGCTGTTGCCGATCTACCTGGAAGAGATCAGCAGCACGCTGTATGGCGCGGCCTACAAGCTGACGAACGGCGAACGCTCGAGTGCGGCGCTGGTCGATGCCGACTTCCAGGCGGTGGAGGCGGCGATGAGCGAAGGCCACCCCGGTTTCGTGGCCAACAACGGCCGCATCGGCTTCGACGCGAAAGACTACGCGGCCTACACACCCGAGGCCGAGGCGCGCTTCTCGGTGGTGTGGCTGGCCGTGAGCCGCAGGTATGCCGAGTTCAATTCGATCTCGGGCCTGAGCCATGAGCAGTTGCTGGCCGAGGAGCTGGGCCCGGAGTTGCTGGCGCAGTTCCAAGCCAGGCTGCAGGCGATGGGCCTGAACGCCGAAGACTACTGGCTGATGCCGGCGCACCCCTGGCAATGGGCCAACAAGCTGGCGATGGGCTTTGCGGCCGACCTGGCCAACCGCCACATCGTGTTCCTCGGCACCAGCGAGGACGAGTACCAGGCGCAGCAGTCGATCCGCACCTTCTTCAACATCAGCCAGCCGACCAAGCGCTATGTGAAGACCTCGTTGTCGATCCTGAACATGGGCTTCATGCGCGGGCTGTCGCCGTACTACATGTCGGGCACCCCCGCGATCAACGAATGGGTGCACTCGGTGGTGCAGGGCGACGAGACACTGCAGGCCTACGGCTTCATGGTGCTGCGCGAAGTGGCATCGCTCGGTTACCGCAACCGCTACATCGAAGCGGCCGTCGACAAGGACAGCGCGTACCGCAAGATGTTCTCGGCGCTCTGGCGCGAAAGCCCGTTGCCGCTGCTGAAGCCTGGGCAGAAGCTGATGTCGATGACGGCGCTGCTGCACGTCGACGCGCAGGGCGAATCGATGCTGGCGCACCTGATCCAGCGCTCAGGGCTGGACGCCACCAGCTGGATGCAGCGCTACCTGTACACCTTCCTGTCGCCGATGCTGCATTGCTTCTATGCGCACGACCTGGTCTTCATGCCGCACGGCGAAAACCTGATCCTCGTGATGGAAGGCCATGTGCCGGTGCGTGCGCTGATGAAGGACATCGCCGAGGAATGCGCAGTGTTCAATGGCGGCGAGCACCTGACCGAGCGCATCGGGCGCATCGCGATCGAGATGCCGGACGAGTTCAAGCTGCTGTTCCTGTTCATCGACATGTTCGACGGCTACTTCCGCCACCTGCAGCAGGTGCTGGCCGATGCGGGTTGCATGGAGCATCAGCATTTCTGGTCGCTGGTGGCCGAATGCGCGAAGACCTACCAGCGCGAGCATCCGGAGTTCTCGGCGAAGTTCGAACGCTTCGATCTTTTCACGCCGACGTTCGAGCACTCGTGCCTGAACCGGCTGCAACTGCGCAACAACACCCACATGCTGAACCTGGCGGACCCGGCATCGGGCCTGGCGTTTGCGGACCCGTTGGAGAACCCGATTGCCGGCATGCGGCAGGGCGGTGCGCAGCCGGTGAAACAACTTCGGGACGAGATGGCGTCGGTGGCCTGAGGCGCGTGTTTGAAGGGCAGTGCACGCGGCACTGCCCGTCGCGCATCACTCAGCAGGCAAGGCGGCGCGGCAGCAATCCATGGCTTGGCGCAACAGCGCGTGAGCGGTCGAGAGCGACAAGTCCAGCCGCGCTGCCACTTCGCGCAAGGTCAGGCCCTCCAGCTGGTACAGCTCGAAGGCTCGGCGAGGGCGCTCCGGCAAGCCCGCCAGCGCGTGGCTCAACAAGGCCAGGTGCTGCCGGCCCATGGCCTGGCGCTCGGGTGATGCGCATGGGCAGCCCACGTCGTCGAAGCTCTCGCAGGCCTCTTCGAACAGATGGCCTTCGAGCGCGGACCTGCGGTGCTCGTCGATCGCAAGATTGCGCACGATGCGGTGGCAGTACGACACCGGTTCATTCAAGGTCGCGCGTGGGCACGCGGTGGCCTTGAGGTAGGCGTCGTGCAGCAGATCATCGGCGCGCTGGGCACAGCCGACGATGCGTTGGGCGGTGCGTTTGAGTTGCGGGCGGTGGGTGATGAACACCACCGCCAAAGGATGTGTTGACAAAGGAAATCTCCCTGGAGCTCGGCCGAAGCAGTTGTATTCAAATGAGAAGCATTCGCATTTGAATGGTAGCGGCGAGAGAGGCCATTGGCGACGAAAGCGCCCGGCGGCGCGATGGTCAAAGCCTCTGTGGACTTTGATCAGCTAACTGTCAAATGGCGCGGCTCGAGAGCGGCCGATATAGTGGGAGCGAACGTACCCGCCATGACGACAACTGCATCCAAGCCCGGCCGCGACGAGACGTCGCGAAGCAAGCCCGTGTTCAGGCCTGCCGACCTGAGTGCTGACCGGGACGCACTGTTCCAGCTTTCGGTCGAGTACATGCTCTGGGTCACCCAGGGCATCGCCACCCATGGGAAAACCGAGGCACCCTCGTTGGCCTTGGTCGAGCGCTACGTGGCCGAGGGTCTCGACCAGCTGTGCGGCAGGCAGCCGCCGGAAGGTGTGTTCTACCTGGTCGAGTGGGACGGCGCCCTCGCCGGCATGTGCGGCCTGCGCCAGATCGCGCCCGGCGTGGCCGAACTCAAGCGGATCTACGCGCGGCCGTCACACCGCGGCCTGGGCTTGGGCGAGATCATGCTGTACCGGCTGATCGCCGATGCCGCGGCGTTCGGTTATGAAAAGGCGGTGTTGGACTCAGCGCCTTTCATGCATGCCGCGCACCGGCTCTACGAAGCCGCCGGTTTCACCGACTGCCTGCCCTACCCGGGCAGCGAGGCGCCGCAGCACCTGCTGGGCGTCTGGCGTTTCATGGAGCGGTGGCTGTAGCCGGCTGTGGCGCCTGTTGCGGCTGGCGTGAAGATCACGTCGCTGTGGGTTGCCCCAAAGCCCGCAAGGTATCCCGCACGAACTGCGCCCGCTCGCGCGGCTCGGCGATCTCGCGTTCGATGCGCAGCTTGTCGTTGCCGGCCAGCTTGATGTGGCGGTTCTTCTGCACCAGTTCAATGATGCGCATCGCATCGATCGGTGGGTTCGGGCGGAAGGTGATGTTCATCAGGCGCGGGCCGGCGTCGATCTTCTGCACGCCGTAGGGCTTGGCGAGGATGCGCAGGCGGTGGGTGTCGAACAGCGTCTGGCCTTGCGTGGGCAGCTTGCCGAAGCGGTCGGTGACCTCTTCGAGCAGCGCGTCCAGGTGCTCGGCACGTTCGGCGGTGGCCAGGCGCTTGTACAGGCTCAGGCGCATGTGCACGTCGCCGCAGTAGGCGTCGGGCAGCAAGGCCGGGGCGTGCAGGTTGATCTCGGTAGTGCTGCCGAAGACGCCGCTGGTGGGTGACAGCAGGTCAGGCTCCTGGCCGTTCTTCAGCGCGCGCACGGCTTCGCTCAGCATGTCGTTGTAGAGCTGGAAGCCGACCTCCATCATGTTGCCGCTCTGGTTGTCGCCCAGCACCTCGCCGGCGCCGCGGATCTCGAGGTCGTGCATCGCGAGGTAGAAGCCGGAACCCAGCTCTTCCATCTCCTGGATCGCTTCGAGCCGTTGGGCGGCTTGCTTGGTCAGGCCTTCCACATCGGGCACCAGCAGATAGGCGTAAGCCTGGTGGTGGCTGCGGCCGACGCGGCCGCGCAGCTGGTGCAACTGCGCCAGGCCGAACTTGTCGGCCCGGCTGATGACGATGGTGTTGGCGCTCGGCACGTCGATGCCGGTCTCGATGATGGTCGAGCACAGCAGCAGGTTGTGGCGTTGGGCCACGAAGTCGCGCATCACGCGCTCCAGCTCGCGCTCGGGCATCTGGCCATGGGCAACGGCAATGCGCGCCTCGGGGATCAGCTCTTGCAGCTTCTGGCGCCGGTTCTCGATCGTCTCGACCTCGTTGTGCAGGAAGTAGACCTGGCCGCCGCGCTTCAGCTCGCGCAGCACGGCCTCGCGGATCGTGCCGGTGCCTTCGTTGCGCACGAAGGTCTTGATGGCCAGGCGGCGCTGCGGTGCGGTGGCGATCACGCTCAGGTCTCGCAGGCCTTCCAGCGCCATGCCCAAGGTGCGCGGGATCGGTGTGGCGGTCAGCGTCAGCACGTCGACCTCGGCGCGCATGGCCTTGATCGCCTCTTTGTGACGCACGCCGAAGCGGTGTTCCTCGTCGATGATCAGCAGGCCCAGGCGCTTGAACTTCACGTCCTTGCTGAGCAGCTTGTGCGTGCCGACGACGATGTCGACCGTGCCAGCTTCCATGCCGTCGAGTGCAGCCTGAACTTCCTTCGTGGTGCGAAAGCGGCTCAGCTCGGCCACCTTGACCGGCCACTTGCCGAAGCGGTCGGACAGCGTCTGGAAGTGCTGCTCGGCCAGCAGCGTGGTCGGTGCGAGCAGGGCGACCTGCTTGCCACCGTGCACTGCGACGAACGCGGCGCGCAGCGCGACCTCGGTCTTGCCGAAACCCACGTCGCCGCAGACCAGGCGATCCATCGGCTTCGGGCTGATCATGTCCTGGATGACTGCGTGGATGGCGGCGCGCTGGTCGGGTGTTTCTTCGAAGCCGAAGCTGGCGGCGAAGGCTTCGTAGTCGTGCGGCGAGAAGCGGTGGGCCAGGCCCTCGCGTGCGGCGCGAAGTGCGTAGAGGTTCAGCAACTCGGCGGCGGTGTCGCGCACCTGCTCCGCGGCCTTGCGGCGCGCCTTGTCCCACTGGTTCGAGCCCAGCTTGTGCAGCGGCGCTTCTTCGGCGCTGACGCCGGTGTAGCGGCTGATCATGTGCAGCTGCGCGACTGGCACGTACAGCGTCGCGTTGTCGGCGTAGGTCAGGTGCAGGAACTCGGACGGGCCGTCGCCCAGGTCGATGTGGATCAGCCCCTGGTAGCGGCCGATGCCGTGGCTGGCATGCACCACCGGGTCGCCGATCTTCAGCTCCGACAAGTCCTTGATCAGCGCGTCGACGCTGCTGGTCTGCTCCTGCTTGCGGCGCCGGCGCGTGCTGGGCGCGCTGGCGAAGAGCTCGGTCTCGGTCAGGAACTGGATCGCCTTGTTGGCCTCCGGTTCGTGCCAGAAGAAGCCAGAGGCCAGCGGCGCGGCGGTGATCGCGACCTTCTCGTCGCCGGCTTCGAATTCGGCCAGCGTGCCAACACTGGGCACATCGATCTTGTGGTCGCGCAGCAGCTCGAGCAGGCTTTCGCGCCGGCCTTCGCTTTCGGCCACCAGCAGCACGCGGTGCGGCGTGGTGTCGAGGTGCTTTTCCAGCGTGGCCAGCGGCTCGGTGGCGCCGCGGTCGGTGGACACATCGGGCAGCGGACGCGCCCAGTCCACCGGCTCGTTGCCGCGCAGGCTGAGCGTGGCGTGGCTCGAAATGCGGCCGAAGAAATCTTCGATGCGCAGGAACACACCTTCCGGCGGCAGGATGGGCCGGTCCGGGTCGTGCTGCAGGAAGCGGTGCCGCTCGCGCGTGTCGGCCCAGAAGCGCTGCAAGGCGTCGTCGACTTCGCCGTGCAGCGTGAGCATCGCGTCCGCTGCGAAGTAGTCGAAGATCGTCGCCGGCTCGTCGAAGAACAGCGGCAGGTAGTACTCGATGCCCGCCGTCGCAATGCCCTGCGCGATGTCTTTGTAGATGCGCGACTTGGTCGGGTCGCCTTCGAGCTTTTCGCGCCAGCGTTGGCGAAACTTGGTCCGCGCCGCGTCGTCCATCGGGAACTCGCGGCCGGGCAGAAGCCGCACCTCGGGCACCGGGTAGAGGCTGCGCTGCGAATCGGGATCGAAAGTGCGGATCGAGTCGATCTCGTTGTCGAACAGGTCGACGCGGTAAGGCACCGGCGAGCCCATCGGGAACAGGTCGATCAGGCCGCCGCGCACCGCGTATTCGCCGGGCGACACGACCTGGCTCACATGGCTGTAGCCGGCCAGCGTCAACTGGCTCTTGAACGCCGCCTCGTCGAGCTTGGCCTTCTGCTTGAACTGGAAGGTGGTGCCGGCCAGGAACGAGGGCGGCGCGATGCGCGTGAGCGCGGTGGTGGCTGGCAGCAGCACCACATCGACCTCGCGCTGGTGGATGCGCCACAGCGTGGCCAGCCGCTCGGAGATCAGGTCCTGGTGAGGGCTGAAGGTGTCGTAGGGCAGTGTTTCCCAATCGGGGAACACGGCCACGCGCAGGCCGGGCGCGAAGAAGGGCAACTCGTCGGCCAGGCGCTGGGCGTCGCCTGGCTCGGCGGTGACGATTGCGAGCAGGCGTTGTTCGGCCACGCGGGCCTGCGCCAGCCGCGCCAGCAGCAGCGCGTCGGCCGAGCCGGTGGGGCGGGGCAGGGTGAACCGTTTGCCGGGGGCGATGGATGGAAGCTGCATGAGGCCTGGGTGATAGCGGGGGATCGCTGCAGGGCCGCCCCAAGGCGATCGCTCCCCCTCGGGGGGACCGACGCCGAAGGCGGCGTTGGGGGCTCGTGACTCAAAGCACTACACCCCGCGGCGAATGAATCGGCGAGGGGCAGGGGTGCGCCATAGGGGCGCGGGAAGGGCGATTCTAGAATCGCCCCATGATCATTGAAGCCGCCGGCACCATGCCCCGCTGTTATGCACTGGTACCTTGTGCCGGCGTTGGCGCGCGCTCGGGGGCGGCAGGGCCCAAGCAGTACGAGCCCGTGGCCGGCCAGACCATGGTGGTCCACACGCTGGCTGCGCTGGCTCGAGTGCCGCGTTTGGCCGCGACCTTGGTGGTGCTGGCACCCGACGACGATCGCTTCGAAAGCCTGATGCCTGGCTTTGCCGGCGAGCGCGGCTGGATCGAACGCTGCGGCGGTGCCACGCGCGCCGAGACTGTCGCCAATGGTTTGGTGGCCCTGTGCGAACGCGGCGCACAGCCGCATGACTGGGTGCTGGTGCACGACGCGGCGCGCTGCCTGATCCGCCCCGAGTGGGTGGACCGGCTGATCGACGCGTGCATGGAAGACGAGGTCGGTGGCCTGCTGGCGCTGCCGGTGGCCGACACGTTGAAGGCCGAGAGCGAAGGCCGCGTGCTGGGCACGGTGGACCGCACCGGCAAATGGGCCGCGCAGACGCCGCAAATGTTCCGCCTGGGCTTGCTGGCACCGGCCCTGGCGCACGCCGGTGTTGCTGTCACCGACGAAGCCAGCGCCGTCGAAGCGCTGGGGCATGCGCCGAAACTGGTTCGCGGCGAATGGGAAAACTTCAAGCTCACCTGGCCGGGTGACTTTCAACTGGCCGAGCGATTGCTGGCCACCAAGGACGCATGACGATGACGAACTCCACCGCGGCTGCGTTGCCCGCCTTGCGGATCGGCGAAGGTTGGGACACCCACGCGCTGGTCGTCGGGCGTCCGCTGGTGCTGGGCGGCGTGACGATCCCCCACAGCCACGGCCTGTTGGGCCATTCGGATGCCGATGCGCTGCTGCACGCGATCACCGATGCACTGCTGGGCGGGGCCGGCCTGGGCGACATCGGCCGCCATTTCCCCGACACCGCGGCCGAGTTCAAGGGCGCCGACTCTTTCGTGCTGCTGGCCGAAGCGACGCGCCGCGTGCGCGAAGCCGGTTGGGCTGTGGTCAACGTCGACTGCACCATCGTCGCCCAGGCACCGAAGATGGCGCCGCACATTCCGGCGATGTGCCTGCGCATTGCCGAGGCGCTGGGCGTAGGAGCCGATCAAGTCAACGTGAAAGCCAAGACGGCCGAGAAGATGGGGCCGGTGGGCGAGGGCCGCGCGATCGAGGCGCGGGCGGTGTGCTTGCTGGCCAAAGGCTGACCGGCGCGGCCAGCATGAAGACGATCCGCGACCTCAACGCGCCGCCGCATGTCGAGGGGCGGGTCGAGGCGATCGTCGTCCGCGGCTCGCCGCGTGACCCGGCCCGCATGGTCATCACCACGCTGGCGCTCGCCAGCATCGGGCTGGCCGATGACCGGCTCGGCCTGCGCGGCGAGGCGGAGCTGTCCACCCGCCAGGTCACGCTGATCCAGCAGGAGCACCTGGCCGTGATCGCCCAGTTGGCGCGGGTTCATCAGGTCGACATCGTCGCGTTGCGCCGCAATCTCGTGGTGTCGGGCATCAACCTGCAGGCCTTGAAGAATGCCAAGCTGCAGGTGGGCGACGCGGTGCTGGAAATTGTCGGCCCCTGTCAGCCTTGCTCGCGCATGGAAGAGGCCATTGGCCCGGGCGGCTATGCGGCCATGCGTGGCCACGGCGGCATGACGGCGCGCATCCTGACCGGCGGCGCGATCAAGGTGGGCGACGTGGTGCGCGCCATGGCTTGATGGCGCGGCGCGCGCGGCCGTCGATTGTCGAAATCGCTGCGTTCAGTTCGTCGTGAAGATGGAAGCGTTCCTAACCCCCGTCGAAGGAGATTGAGATGCGATTCATGGTGATGGTCAAGGCGACCGCCGACAGCGAAGCCGGCGTGATGCCCGGCGAGCAACTGCTGGCCGAGATGGGCCAGTTCAACGAAGAGCTGGTCAAAGCCGGCGTCATGCAGGCCGGGGAAGGGCTGCACCCAAGCTCGAAGGGCGCTCGCGTGCGCTTTTCCGGCAAGAGCCGGGAAGTGGTCAACGGCCCGTTCGCCGAGACCAACGAGCTGGTGGCCGGCTTCTGGCTCTGGAAATGCGCTTCGCTGCAAGAGGCGATCGATTGGGTCAAGCGTTGCCCGAACCCGATGCTGAGCGACTCGGAAATCGAGATCCGCCAGATCTTCGAAGCCGAAGACTTCGGCGAAGCTTTCACGCCGGAACTGCGCGAGCAGGAAGAGCGGCTGCGCGCGCAGATCAGCGGCTGAGCATGGGCCTGCCGGGCACCGTCAGGGTTCGTGAGATCCTGAGTCAGTGCCCTCTGATCTCAGCACTCGACCGTTTCCGAACGCAGGGACGGGGCTCATGTCGGCTTGCAGGCGTGGCCCAGGTCTGTCCCGATCTTGAGCTGAAGATCGGCCAGCGCACGATTGAACGCGCGACGAATCTCGACTTCCATGCCGTTCCAGGAACTTGTGTCGACGCCACGGTAAGTCATGATTTGTGCTGGGCCGCCGTCGACGGTGGCATACGTGCGTACGACAACATTCGCCGATTTCGCCGAGCCATTCTGCTGGATGTAAGCCTTCAGGATCTCGACGCGCAGACTGACCGGCGCATCGCCGTGCGCATCACTGGGCGTGTGGCCAGGGATGGCCGCCAAACCGCTGGACAACCAGTCGACGAATCCATCGTCCCTGATCGTCGTCCCGAAGGGATGGCCCAGTGTCTTGTCGTCGCGTCGATCATCGATCGCCGTGATTGCAAAGCGGCAGGGGTGCACGCCGGCCTCGGCCGAGATGGGTCGCACGCGAGACGCCTTGACGCCGACGACCGATTGGCCCACGCATCCTTCAATGAGGACGCACGCCGCAGCAAGGCAGGTGGCCGCGACAGCCTTCACGGATCTCATCGCGAGCTTGTCTCGACGCTTGGCGCTGCAGCCGCGGTCGATGCAGTTGCGTCCAGCAGGTCCTGTGTCGTCAGATTGAAGTGCGTGGAGCCGTCCCGGTGCCGGATGATCTCCCCGCCATTGCGCTTGACAACCTTGCCACGCGGCTCTTTGACAGCGGGCTCTCGTTGCAGGTCTTCAGCCGTCAGGCGCGCGACTTCGATGACTGCATTCTGCAGACCCAGGCGCAGCGCGCGAGCGCTGTCGGCCTTCCAGGCTTCAACGCACTCTACCGGCGAGGCCTTGACGGGCAAGGGGAGCCTGAGTTCGTAGACGACATGGCTGCGGCGCTTGGCGTTTCTGATGGCAAGCACGGACTCGGTGGTGGTCAGCCGGTCTGCGGATGAACCCGCCAACTTTTGTTCCGGCTCCTCGCGCGAGTACAGCAGGCTGGAGGCAGAGACTTGAAGCGCACGGAAGTCGCGCGACAGGTGGTAGTCCACGGTAATGAACATCACGCCGTTTGCCGTCGAGGCGCGATAGGACTCCTCGTAGGCGTTGGCCGCGACATTCTTTGTCGTGGTGAAGCGCGCAATCTGAGTGTCCGGCATGGCACGGAGCTCTTTCGACAGTGCGCCATTCACTAGTTCGTCGAACTTGATGTCGACCAACTGGTCCTTCACCGGCCGGATCGTCTCGTCGGCGGCTTTCGCGCGCTCCGCGTTGATCTTGCCGTCGACGGCGCCCCCGGCGCTCCCGCATGCCACGGCCAGCAAGAGGCCGATGCCCGGCAGGGCGGCACAGCTGTTGGCGGCAGCCTCCCCAGTTCTCGAAACCACGTAGCCCGCATAGGGCTCGGACTGCTGGATGCCCACTGTGACGTCGATCGGCTGGAGCGCTTGGAATGCCTGCTCGCCGTCTTTCTGGGCGCCAGGTTGCACGGCGCAACCGGCCAGGGCGATTGAAATCAATGCCGGCAATGCGACGCGACGGAAGTGGTGCACGGGTATCTTTCGAAGCTATGAACTGTTGCGGCGTGGATGCGACGAGCCTGTCAGCCCGTCGTTGGAGCGGCACCGGTCAAGGCCGCGGGGAGTCAGCGAACTCAGTCGGGCTTGCAATGCTTGCGCAGATCCGTGCCGATCTGCCGCTGCAAATCGGCCAACGCCAGGTTGAACGCGCTCTGCACTTCATCCTCGGAGCTGTTCCAGTTGGTGCTGCCGTCAACACCACGGTACGTCGACTGGCGCTGCTCGCCGGCCGCGCCGATAGCAGTGACACGCACCACCAGGTTCGCCGACTTGAGGGTCGAGATGCCATGAACGTAGGCCTTCAACACCTCGATCTGCAGCGCAGTGGACGCATCGCTGGCTGAGTGGCCCGGTATGGCGGCCATGCCGTCGGCAAACCAATTGGTGAATCCACGGCCGTCCACCTTGGTGCGGACCAGCGTGCCCAGGCTCTTGTCTTCTCGGCGGTCTTCGATCGATTTGATGGTGAAGGCGCAGCCCGGCACCTGGTCCGTGACGGCCAGGAGGGGAGCGGTCGGCGCCTTCACGCCGGTCACGCGATCGGCCGCGCAACCGGCCAGCAGCAGGGCAATTGCTGCTGGCCAGGCGGCGCGTGCAGACAGGAGCAAACGCCTCACTGCGCCGCGGTGCCAGCCGGTGCGGCGGCGGTCGTTGCGACAGGCACCGTTGCCGAGGCTGTGGTGTGAAAGTGCACCGAACCGTCAGCGTAACGGAAGAGCTTGCCGCCATCGCGCTCGGCGATCACGTCGGCTGTGATACCAGGCGCAGCCTCGGCCTTGGTCAACACGGCTACCTTGACTTCAGGAGCGCGCTGGATATCTTCGGACAGCAGGCGCGCCACTTCGGCGGTTCCGTTCTCCAGGCCGTTGCGCAGCAGCACGGCATTGTCGGCTTGCCAAGCGGCGATGTAAGCGCCCGGCTCGGCGGCCTTCACAGGCAGCTTCACGTGATAGAAAACATTCGCTCGGTAGGCGGTGTTCTGCAGTGCCAAAGCGGGCTGCGGGGCAGGCGGCAGGTCTGTCGGCAGGCCGGCGCTGGTGCGGGCGCTCACGCTGCGGGGGTAAAGCAGGCCGCGAGCCGAGACTTCCAACGTCGAGAAGTCCTTGGTGAGGTGGTAGTCGACATTGACGAACATCACGCCGTTCGACTTAGAGGCGCGGAAGGTCTCTTCGTAGGCCTTGTCCTCAACCGTCTTTGTCACAACGACGCTGGTGACTGACATGCCCGGCACGTTTTGCAGCGCGCCAGCGACCGCGTTGTTCATCATCTGGTCGAATTGCATGTCGACGATCTGATCTTTCAGCGGACGGATCGTTTCGTCCGCTGCCTTGGCGCGAGAAGCGTTGATTGACGCGTCCATCGCGCCGGCCACCCCGCCGCAAGCTGCGGCCAGCAGAATGCCGATACCGGGGATCGCCCCACAACCAGCGGCAGCAGCCTGGCCAGCCGCCGAGACCTCGAAAGCAGCGTAGAGCTCGGGCTGCTTGATACCCACGTTGACGTCGACGGGCTGGACGGCTTTTGCCACGTTCGGCGGCATGTTCTGGGTCGGCGCCATGCCGGCGCAGCCGACGAGCGCGAACGAAATCAGCGCCGGCAAAGCGGCGCGACGGTAGTTGTGCATGGGTACTCCCTCAAGACAATGAATTGCGGCCGCCTGCATGTGACGAGCCTTCCAACTGCGCACGGCAGTGGCGAGCTTCTTGTCAGATGCGTCGCTGGTAACCGCAGCGAGGGAGGCATTGTCACAAATAGTTTCAACCTGCAGGAGACGTTCGCGAGCAACAGTGACGCGGCCTTCAGCAAATTCATCACGACGTTTGCAGCTTTGCTTCGCTCGGACTGCGAGAACCCGCGTCTACAGGTTTAGCTCACTCAGCCCAGCATGTTCCTCGGGGCGCCGCCCTTGCGTCCAAAAATACTGACGCTCGGCTTCCTTGATCGGCAGGTCGTTGATGCTGGCGTGGCGGTGCGTCATCAACCCGGCATCGTTGAAGGCCCAGTTCTCGTTGCCGTAGCTGCGGTACCACTGGCCTGAGTCGTCGTGCCATTCGTAGGCGAAGCGCACGGCGATGCGGTGGCTGTCGAACGCCCACAGTTCCTTGATGAGCCGGTAATCGAGCTCGCGCGCCCACTTGCGAGTGAGAAAGGCCTGCACGGCTTCGCGGCCAGCTACGAACTCGGCGCGGTTGCGCCAGCGCGTATCGGTGCTGTAGGCGAGCGCAACGCGGGCTGGATCGCGGCTGTTCCAGGCGTCTTCGGCCAGGCGGACCTTCTGGACGGCGGTTTCGCGGGTGAACGGCGGCAAAGGCGGGCGGCTTTCCATGGGCGTCCTTGCATGAGCTGACAATCGAAGTGGGTAGACAGACTTGTCTACTGCCGCGATTCTGGCGCATGTAGACAGGTCTGTCTACAATGGCCTCATGCTGACAGATGACACGCTCGACCTGCGCAGCCTGCGCGCGCGCGATCGCATCTTGTTGACGGCGCACAGCCTGTTCTACCGCGATGGCATTCGTGCCACCGGGATCGACCGGGTGATTGCCGAATCCGGCGTCACCAAGGTCACGTTCTATCGCCAGTTTCCAAGCAAGAACGATCTGATCCTGGCCTTCCTCGCGCTCCGGCACGAGCGCTGGATGGCGTGGTTCAAAGAGGCTTTGCTGCGCCATGGCAGCGAACGCAGGGGCGTCCAGGCGCTGATACCGGCGCTGGCCGAATGGTTGGGTGACGAGGGGTTCAGGGGCTGCGCATTCATCAACAGCGTGAGCGAGCTCGGCGGCACTTTGCCTGACGTGGTGGAGCTGACGCGCCGCCACAAGCAGGATGTGTGCGATGTGATCTCGGCCCTGCTGCCGCCCGGTCGCCAGCGCGCGCGCCTGGCGAAAGCACTCGTGTTGGCGATGGACGGTGCCATCGTCCAGGCGCAGTTCCGGGCGGAGCCGAAGGAGGTTCTGAAGGACCTGGAATGCCTGGTCACCGCACTCACTGGTTGAGCCACCGACTTGTCAGGTACGTCGCGCGGTTGGCCAACGCCTGGACGCCGGCGACCGCCGGATCCGGCCTCAGGCGCGCTTCAGCCGAATGTGCGCAATCAGCCCGCCATCGCGCGCGTTGGCCAGTTCGAGGTTGCCGTCCATGCGCTGCAGTGACTTCTTGACGATCGCCAGGCCCAGGCCGGCGCCGGTGGCGGCGGTGCGGGCGGCGTCGCCGCGAAAGAACGGCGTGGTCAGGTGCTCGAGCTTTTCTTGCGCCACGCCCTGGCCGTAGTCGCGCACGGTGATGATGATCGATTCGCCCACCTGCACATGCGTGACCTTGACCTTGGTGACGCCGGTGTCCACCGAGCGGCCATAGCGGCGGGCGTTTTCGAACAGGTTCGCGAACACGCGGCCCAGTTCGGTGTCATCGCCTTTGACGATCAGGCCTGGTGTCAGCCGCAGCGAGATGCGGATCTGCGAGGTATCGCGGAAGGCGGCGGCCTCGCGCACGACCACCTGCGTCAGGTCGACCGGGCCGGTGCGTGAGTCGTCCGGCCGCGCGTAGTCCATGAACTTGTCGATGATGGCGTCGAGCTGGTCGATATCCGCCGCCATGTTGCGGCGCGCCTCGTCGTCGGCCACGCTGATCTCGGCCTCCAGCCGCAGGCGGGCCAGCGGGGTGCGCAGGTCATGCGAGATGCCGGCCAGCATCACCGCCCGCTGCTCTTCAACCTTGGCCAGTTCGCGCGCCATGCGGTTGAAGCCGATGTTGACCGCGCGGATCTCGCTGGTCATCGTCGACTCGTCGAGCCGCGAATCGAACTCGCCCTCGCGGATGCGGCTGGCGGCGAACGACAAATTCTGCAGCGGCCGGTTGATCAGCCGCGCAATCGTCACCGAGCCGAGCAGGGTGGCGACCAATGCAATGGCGACCCAGACGAACCAGGTGCCGGGCGTGAGCGGCCTCAGGCGAGCTGACTCCGCCTGCATCCAGTAGGGGTCGCGCTCGATGTTGAAGCCGACCCACAGCGCGTCCACGCCGTTGACGGTGCGCGCGACGATGGTGCTTTCGCCCAGCCGGTTGCGCAGGTCGGTGGCCACCAGGCGGGTGAAACGGTCCGTCTCGAATGGCTCCCAACGGTCACCGGGCTCACGCGGCAGGATCTTGACCGCCTCCTGGTCGCTCATGGTCTTGACCACGGCGATGCGGTTGATGCCGTCCGAAAAGCGCAGCGCGGCACGCGACAGGTTCACCAGGCTGGCGATCTGCTGCGAGGCCTGCACCGCGCGCGGTTCGAACTCGAGCTGGCGCAGCGTTTGCACCCAGGCGAACACGCCCCCGAACAGCAAAAGGCCGAGCAGGAAGAAGGTGCGCCAGAACAGGTTCAGCGCAAAAGGGGGGCGGTTGATGGGCATTCAGCGAGCTTGGACCTGCACCTCAGGCCTGTGATCAGCTCGCATTGTCAGTTCTCCATGGATTAATGCGGCAAGGGCGACGCATGATTCCAACAGAACTCAGCGGCCACCGGGCTACCGTGCGCCCCATTCAGGGGGGGCGCCGAAGGGGTCAGTTCGTGTCCCCCGGGACGAAGACATAACCGACGCCCCAGACGGTCTGGATGTAGCGCGGGTTGGACGGATCGGGTTCCAGCATCTTGCGCAGGCGCGAGATCTGGACGTCCAGGCTGCGGTCGAAAGGCTCGAACTCGCGGCCGCGCGCCAGCTGGGCCAGCTTGTCGCGGCTCAGCGGCTGGCGCGGGTGGCGCACCAGGGCCTTCAGCATCGAGAACTCGCCAGTGGTCAGCGTGATCTGCTCACCGTCCTTGGTCAGGCGGCGCAGCGAGAGGTCGAACTCGAACGGCCCGAAGTTGACGACCTGCGGGTCCTTGGCCGGAGCACCGGGCGCCTCTTGCGCCGGGCGGCGGCGCAGCACGGCGTGGATGCGGGCCAGCAATTCGCGCGGGTTGAAGGGCTTGGGCAGGTAATCGTCGGCACCGACTTCCAGGCCGACGATGCGGTCGACATCTTCGACCTTGGCCGTCAGCATGATGATCGGGGTGGAATCATTGGCGGCGCGCAGGCGGCGGCAGATCGACAGGCCGTCTTCGCCAGGCAGCATGAGATCCAGCACGATCAGGTCGATGGTTTCGCGCGTCTGCAGCCGGTTCAACGCCTTGCTGTCTTCGGCCAACAGCACTTCGAAACCTTCTTGCGTCAGATAGCGCCGCAGCAGGTCGCGGATGCGGGCATCGTCGTCCACGACGACGATGCGGTCCGGGCGGGCGTTGCTGGTGGTGCTCATGTCGACTCCTAATTTGTAACAGAGGCATTGTGCAAGCCGAAAACCGCGTTTCCGGGCGGTCTGACCCTCTGTTACAAATGTTGCCCCACCTGCCATTCGGTTGCGTCAGCCGCCGTAGAGGGGTGGATCATTGAAGGGTCATCGCCACTTCAATGCCCTGCCATGCCTTTTGCTCGCCGCTTCGTCGCTCGCCGTTGGATCGCTGTTTCGCTGGCCATCGCCCCGGTGCTGGCCACCGCAGAGGCGCCGCCAACACCACCGGCGGCCGCACCGCTGCAAGGCGTGCTGACGCTCACTGCGATGGCCACTGTCGAGTTGCCTCAGGACTGGATGATGCTGACGCTGTCGGTCAACCGCGAGGGCACCGACGCCGGCTCGGTCCAGACCCAGATGAAGCAGGCGGTGGACGCCGCACTGGTCGAGATCCGCCGCGTCGCGAAACCCGGCCAGGTCGAGGTGCAGACCGGTGCTTTTTCGGTCCAGCCGCGCTACAGCCAGAAGGGCCAGTTGAACGGCTGGCAAGGCCGGACAGAGCTGACGATCCAAGGCCGCGACATGGCGGCCATCGCCCAGCTCAGCGGCCGCATCAGTTCCATGACGATTGCGCGGGTGGACTATGGACTGTCACGCGAGGCGCGTGAGAAGGTCGAGGGCGAGGTGTCGGCCCAGGCGGTGGCGCGCTTTCGCGCCCGCGCCGAAGAGCTGGCCAAGCAGTTCGGCTACGGCGGCTATGTGATCCGCGAGGTCAACGTGTCGACCGACTCGTCGGCACCGCCGCCACCGCCTTACCCGCGCGCCGGAATGATGGCCAAGGCCGAAGTCGCCGATGTCGCGCTGCCAACGGAGCCGGGCAAGGGCAGCGTGACGGCCAATGTCAGCGGCAGTGTGCAGATGAAATAGCGCGGCCTGCAAGGCGCCCGCGGTACCCCGCTGCCGGGTGTTCCATTTACTGCGCCACCCAGCCGCCATCCACATTGATGGCGGCGCCGCGGATGTTCGACGCGGCGGGCGAGCACAGGAACAGCGCCAAACCGGCCAGCTCTTCCGGCGTCGTGAACTGCAACGAGGGCTGCTTCTCGGCCAGCAGCTGCTTCTTCGCCTCTTCGATGCTGATCTTGTCGGCGGCCGCACGTGCGTCGACCTGCTTTTGCACCAGCGGTGTCAGCACCCAGCCCGGGCAGATGGCGTTGACTGTGACAGGCGTCGTGGCCGTTTCCAGCGCCACGGTCTTGGTCAGGCCGATGATGCCGTGCTTGGCCGCCACGTAGGCCGACTTCTGCGCCGAGGCCACGAGGCCGTGGACCGAGGCCACGTTCAGGATGCGGCCGAAGCCGCGCGCCTTCATGCCCGGCAGCGCGACGCGGATGGCGTGGAAGGCGGAACTGAGGTTGATCGCGATGATCGCGTCCCAACGCTCGACCGGGAAGTCTTCGACCGGTGCCACATGCTGGATGCCGGCGTTGTTGACCAGCACGTCGACCGCGCCGAACTGTTCTTCGCAGGCTTTGATCATCGCCTCGATCTCGGCCGGCTTGCTCATGTCCGCGCCGTGGTAGCCGAGCCTGGCGCCGCCGGTGGCGAACTTGGCCACTTCGGCCTTGGCGGCTTCGGCATCGCCAAAACCATTGAGCATCACGTTGGCGCCCTGTGCGGCAAACGCCTGGGCGATGCCCAGGCCGATGCCGCTGGTGGATCCGGTGACGAGCGCGGTCTTTCCGTTGAGCATGAAAAATCTCCGGGTGGTTGCTACAGTGATTATCAAGAACCTCAGCTTGCAAGAACATGAACACGATGGTTTCACCCCGCTTCGACAGCGTGCAATGCCTGGACTCGCGGGGCCTGCATCGCATGGCCTGGGCCGAGTGGGGCGACCCGGCGAACCCGAAGGTGCTGGTCTGCGCGCATGGGCTGTCGCGCCAGGGGCGTGATTTCGACACCCTCGCGCAAGCACTGGCCGCCGACTACCGCGTGGTCTGCCCCGATGTCGTCGGCCGCGGCCGCTCGGACTGGCTGGCCGACCCGATGGGCTACGCCATCCCCACCTACGTGGCCGACATGGTCACGCTGCTGGCGCGGCTGAACGCGCAGGAGCTGCACTGGGTGGGCACCTCGATGGGCGGCCTGATCGGGCTGGGCCTCGCGTCGTTGAAAGACTCGCCGATCCGCAAGCTGGTGCTCAACGACGTCGGGCCGAAGATCGAGTTCGAAGCGCTCGAGCGCATTGGCGAGTACCTGGGTGACCCGATGCACTGGGACTCGCTGGACGAAGCGGCCGATGCGCTGTGGGCCGTCTCGCAAAGCTTTGGTCCGCACACCCGCGAGCAATGGCTGGCGTTGACACGGCCACAGCTCATCCCGGACGGCACCGGTTTCAAGCCTCACTACGACCCGCGCCTGGCGATTCCGTTCAACGCGGTGACGCCGCAGATTGCCGCGGCCGGCGAGGCGATGCTGTGGCACATGTACGACCAGATCCACTGCCCGACGCTGCTGATCCGCGGGGCCGAGTCCGACCTGCTGAGTGTCGAGACGGCGACGCAGATGACACAGCGCGGCCCGCGCGCGCGTCTGCATGTAGTGGCGGGCGTCGGCCATGCGCCGATGCTGGTGCAACCCGACCAGGTCGAGGCGGTGCGCAGTTTCCTGCTGGGGCCATGAAGAGCCAACCCGTTGCGCTGGACGAGCCGTCAGCGCCGATCGTGGTGCTGGCCGATGATTTGAGCGCGCCGCCGGCGTCGCCCTCGGCTCGTGCACCTGCCAGTGGTGACTATGGCGCCTCGGCGCTGGAGCGTGCGCGTGCATTCGCCGAGCCGCTGCTGCGTGGTCGCGCACTGGACACTGGCGAGGACGCGTTTGCCCATGCCGAGGGCGTGGCCGCGGTGCTGGCTGCCATCGGTGGTGCGCCGGGGCTGCAGGCGGCGGCCTACCTCGTCTATGCGGGCGACTTTCTGCAGCGGCCCGAAGAAGTGGTCGAGAAGGCGTTTGGTGGGTCTTACGCCAGCCTGGTCGCGCTGACGCGCAAGCTGGTGCAGATCCAGCGGGCCGCGCGCGAAGCCCATGTCGAGCAGGAATTCCAGGCCCGCCAGACCGAGCGCGTGCGCAAGATGCTGCTGGCGTTCTCGCGCGATCTGCGTGTGGTGCTGCTGCGCCTGGCCTCGCGGTTGCAGACGCTGCGCTACTACGCGGCCTTCAAGCAGCCATGCCCGCCGGCGCTGGCCGCCGAATCGCAGCAGGTGTTTGCGCCGCTGGCCAGCCGGCTCGGCATCTGGCAGATCAAGTGGGAGCTGGAAGACCTCGCCTTCCGCTTCCTGCAGCCTGAAGACTACCGGCGCATCGCCAAGCTGCTGGCCGAAAAACGCATCGAGCGCGAAGCCGGCGTCGAGGTGGTCCGCCGGCAGATGACCGAAGACCTGAACGCCCATGGCGTGGCGGCATTGGTCTACGGCCGGCCCAAGCATCTGTACAGCATCTGGAAGAAGATGCAGGGCAAGCAGCTCGATTTCAGCGAGGTGCTGGATGTGCGTGCGCTGCGCGTGATCGTGGCCGACGTGCCCGCCTGCTACGCCGCGCTGAGCCGCGTGCACGAGCGCTACACAGCGGTCGGCGGTGAGTTCGACGACTACATCGCCAAGCCCAAGCCCAATGGCTACCGCTCGCTGCACACCGTGGTGCTGGGCGACGACGGCCGGCCGATCGAGGTACAGATCCGGACACAGGCGATGCACGAGCATGCCGAATACGGCGTGGCGGCGCACTGGGCCTACAAGGAAGCGGGCGTCAAGGGCTATGCAGGGGTCAGTGCAGCCGGCGAGTTCGAGGAACGTGTGGCCGAGGCGCGCAAGGCTGTGCTGCGCCAGTTGCTGGCGTGGGAGCGTGGGTTCTCATCCCCGGGGGCGCAGGGGGCACGCGCGGACACTGTGGTGCCTGAAGGCGAAGCGGGCAGCTTCGACGACCGCATCTATGTCTTCACGCCGCAGGCCACCGTCATCGAGCTGACCGCCGGCGCGACGCCGATCGACTTTGCCTACGCGGTGCACACCGATCTCGGCCACCGTTGCCGCGGTGCCAAGGTCGACGGCGCGATGGTGCCGTTGAACAAGCAACTGCAGAACGGCCAGACTGTCGAGGTGACCGCGGCAAAAGAGGGCGGCCCGTCACTCGATTGGCTGAACCCCGAGCTCGGCTTCTTGCACAGCCCACGCTCGCGCTCGAAAGTACGCGCCTGGTTCAACGCACAGGCGCACGGCGAAACGATCGCCAAGGGCCGTGAGCTGGTCGAGAAGCTTCTGCAGCGCGAGGGCAAGACCGCGCTGAAGCTGGACGACCTGGCCGAGCGCCTGGGCTTTCGCGATGCGCAGGCCTTGTTCGAGGTGGTCGGCAAGGACGAATACTCGCTGCGCAACATCGAGACGCTGCTGCGTCCACCCGAGCCGGCCCCCGAGACCGACGAAATGCCGATGCTGCGCCGCTCGCGCGCCGATGCCACCGGCGCGAAGGGCGGTGTGTTGGTGGTGGGCGTGGAGTCGCTGCTGACGAACCTGGCGCGTTGCTGCCGCCCGGCACCGCCGGACGCGATCGGCGGCTTCGTCACCCGGGGCAAGGGCGTGGCCATTCACCGCCGCGATTGCACCAATTTCCGCCACATGGCCGAGCGCATGCCCGAGCGCGTGATCGCGGTGGAGTGGGGCGCCCCGCCGAAGGACCGCGACGCGGCCTATCCGGTGGATGTGTCGATCGAGGCCGGCGACCGCCAGGGTTTGCTGCGCGACATCTCGGAAGTCTTCGCGAAAGAGAAGATGAACGTGACCGGCGTGAAGACCCAGTCGGTGCGTGACGTCGAAGGCAAGACCGCGTGGATGACCTTCACTGTCGAGGTGGCCGATGCGTCACGCTTGCGCCAGGTGATGGCGCAGGTCGCACGCGTGTCGGGCGTGCGTCACGTGCGGCGCAAGTAGGGGCGGCAGCCGACCGCCGCCCAGAAGCTGCGCTCAATCGACGGGGCTGCAACTGACCACCACGAACTCGTGACCGGCGTGGCGGCTGCTGACGCAGCAGCATGACAGCGCAGCGGGCCGGGCCTCTGGTCAAGCCGCCCCAAAACCTGCTATAGTGCGAGGCTTCGCAGCAGGCGCGTAGCTCAGTTGGTTAGAGCACCACCTTGACATGGTGGGGGTCGTTGGTTCGAATCCAATCGCGCCTACCAGACATGATGGCCCCTGGTTCTTCACGGAACCAGGGGCCTCTCGCTTTCTGGGCCCGGTTTGTCGAAGGGGCCGGTTCCCCGGCCCACCGCGTCAGTGGATGGAGGCGGTTTCGACGGGTGCGGCGCCGGCGTCATCCGGATCGCCTGCATCCGGATCGACATCCTGCAGCGTCGGGCTGCGGCTCAGCAGCCGCGCCACGAGCTGTTCGCCGACCAGTTGCGCGCCGCGTTCGAGCCGGCTGCGGATCAGCACATTCGGATCGGCGTCCGGTGTCACGGGCACGACGTGGTCATCGCTCATGGCCCGCATGTCGGCGCGGTAGACCACTCGGTTGTCGCTCGTGCGGCGCAGGAACAGCTTCCCTCGCACCTGCAACGCAAACGCAGGATCATCGATCGCGCCTCTCATGCCCACGTTCTTGATCGAGACTTCCAGCCTCCAAGGCGACGGGGCTTGTCCGCCTTCGGAGGTCTCGACAACCGGCACGCCGCGCCGCGTCTGAAGGGTCTTGCGGATGGCGGCAGCGAGCAATTTTTCGCCGTTGGCCGCGGCCACCTCGGCAACGACGACTTGACGCCCCGCCTTGACCGCTTCGAGTGAATCGGCATTTGCCACGTTGCTGATCGCGCCGGTGCTGACTCCGACGCCAGTGGCGGCGGGCACGAAGGCCAGGACGCACCAGCCGGCACCAGGCCCCGCGGCGGCGCACAGCGGGATCGCCCAGGGCAGGGCGGATACCCCTACGCCGGCGCCAATCGCAGCGCCCTTTCCGATGGTCGCACCTGCTCCGGCAACGTTGAGGACCGGAATGGGATGCGGTGCCACGGCGGTCACGACGCTGCCGCTCAGGTCCAGATCTTCGGGAGCTGGTTTGAAGATGGCGCAGCCGCTGACGAGGCTGGTGGCGATCAGCGCCCCGGCCAACCGGAATGAGGTGGACATGGATTCCCTCCAGGCTTATTGGTTCGGCGATTATCGTCACCCACCCCCAGATTGATAGCGCAGTCTTGTGCACTTCAAAACGATGCCGGCAGTGCCGCATGGGTGGGCTTGCCCGCCATTGACGGTTCTCCACGGAACCGGGGGGCTTCCCGCTTTCTGGGCCTGCTACAGCGAAGAGTTCTTGGTCGGCGGGTTCATCCGAATCCGACCCCCCAAGAATGACGTTTGCGGCGCGTGCAATACGCCACGGGGGCGCCACCACCGCTGGTCAAGCAGGGATGGTGCTGGCGGCCGAGCTTGTTCACCATCGGCGTCAAGGGGGACGACCGATATGCTTCACCATGAACGCCCAAGCGCCAACCGTTCCGCCGCAGGTTTCACCGCCCGTGCCGGCGTGGAACTGCACGGCGCCAAGCCACAGCGCGAGAGCGGTTGGCTCGAATCGTCCTGGGACCTGAGCCACGGCCTGGAGATCTCGGATCTCCAGGGTGAGCTGCCCGAGGAGTTCATCCGCCTGCAGCCCGAACCTCGGGGCTGACCGGCCGGCCGAGCCGGTCTCAGGTCACGACGATCAACTCGGCTTCGCCTTCGCGGCGCGTGAGCCGCACGCCGACACCGTGCGAATAGCGGGCAATGGCCAAGTCCATCGTGCTGTTGCCCACCACCAGGTCGTGGATGTGGAGGTGGTCCAGGAAGGGTGGCAGGACAGGGTTGTGGAAGCAGACCCGGTTGTTCACGCCGTCCACCTCCAGCCCCAGGCAGGCCTGCAGGCAGAGCAGGGGGGCGGCGGCAGCCCAGGCCTGGGGTGAGCAGGCCTGCGGGTACAGCGTCGGTGTTTCGCCCGCCACACGGGGGAAGCCGCAGAAGAGTTCGGGCAAGCGGTGCAGGTCGAAGTACATCGACGCGTCGAACAGGCCGGCGAATATGCGTGACGCCTGCTCGCGCAAGCCGTAGCGGCCCAGGCCCGCGGCCACCAACGAGCAGTCGTGCGGCCAGACCGAGCCGTTGTGGTACGACATCGGGTTGAAGCGCGACTCCTGTGTGTTCACCGTTCGCACGCCCCAACCCGAGAAGCCTCCTTCGGACATCAGGTGCTCGGCCACGCGTTCGGCGCGAGCGTCGCTGACGATGCCGGTGAACAGGCACTGCCCGGCGTTCGAAGAGCGGACACGGCATGGTTGCTTGCGCGCGTCGAGCGCCAGCGCGTAGGTGCCGATGTCCTCGCACCAGTAAGCGCTCTCGAAGCGTTCGCGCAGGTCTTGCGCCTGGCGCTCCAGCGCCTGCGCACGCTCGGCCTGCCCCAGCACACGCGCCAGCCTGGCGGCCGATTGCTTGGCGTCGTAGACATAACCCTGCACCTCGCACAACGCGATGGGCGCCGTCGCCAGCGTTCCGTCGCTGTGAAAGACCGAGTCGTACGAATCCTTCCAGCCCTGGTTGGACAAGCCTCGCTCGGTCTGCCGGGCGTACTCGATGAAGCCGTCGCCATCGGGGTCGCCGTAGTGGTCGAGCCAGTGGAGCGCGCGCTCGCAGTGCGGCCACAACGCCTGGATCGCCTCGAGGTCGCCGGTGCGCGCGTAGTAGGCGCCGGCGAGCATCAGGAACAGCGGGGTTGAATCGGTGGAGCCGTAGTAGCGACCGAACGGCACTTCGCCCATGGCGGCCATTTCGCCGCCTCGCGTTTCGTGCAGGATCTTCCCCGGCTGTGCGTCCTGCTCGGCGTTCTCATGGTCCGCCTGCGTCGATGCCAGGAACCAGAGCACGCCGCGCGCCAGGTCGGGTGCGAACCACAGGCTTTGCAGCGCCGTGATGATGCCGTCGCGGCCGAACGGGGTGCTGAACCATGGCACCCCGGCATAAGGGTAGCGGCCGCGCAGCGTGGCCGTCGCCAGCATGTGCAGGTCCGCCAGCGAGCGCGCCATCCATTCGTCGAACTGGGCGTTCGAGGTCGACAGCTTGGGTTCTGCGTTTCGCGCCTTGTCTCTTTCTGCGCTCGCCTGCAGCAGCGCGTCGTCGTGCCACTGCGGCCGGGGGCTGGGCTCACGCTCCGCTGCTGCGGCTGCTTCATTTCCGGCGCTGGCTTCGCAGCCGACTGTCCATTGCAGCGTGGCTTCACCGCGCCCGGGCAACTCGACTTCATACCAGGCCTCGCCGGCGCGGATGGACGAGGGCGGCGGGTCGAACGAGATGCGTGTCCGTCGGTCGCGCCCATCCAGACCTTCGTAGCCCAGCAAGACATGGTTCGACGCAATTTCCGGCACCAGCAGCCGGCCGCGCCGCTGGCGCGCCATGCCACGGGCCTCGAAGATGTCGGCGAAGTCCGCATCAAAGAAGATGTGCAGCCTGAAGCGGATCGGTTCTGCGCCGTAGTTGTGCAGCTTGACCCGGTCGAACAGCGCGCTGCGCCAGAGCACTTGGCTGCGCCTCAGGTGAAGCGCACCTTGCGGCAGCGTGGGATCGCCCAGGTCTTCCATCCCGGGGTTCGTCAAATGCACGCTGAGCAGCGCGTTGTCATCGGTCACGGCCGAGCTGAGCAGCATCAGCGACCGCGGCTGCTGGCCGAACACGCTCATTCGCAGGCCCAGGCGGGCCAGGAACCGCGTGTCCTGGTGGAACAGGCCGTACTCCGTCGGGCCGCGGGCCTCGGCGTCGCCGAAGCGGTCCAGCACCACGAAGCTGTCGCCCTGCTTCAGCACCCGCGTGCGCAGGTCCAGCCGGCCGGACGCCGAGCTGACGACATAGGGGTCCTGCTCGTGTCCTTGATCTTCATGCATCTCCCACCTCGACTTTCTTGCGTGCCGCGCTTTGCTCGACCAGGCGTTCGTAGACAGAGAGGTAGTTGCGGGCCATGGTTTCGGAGGTGAATCGCTGCTCGAATCGTTGCCGGCAGCGCAGCCTGCTGAGCTGGCGTATCTCGTGGACGGCGTTCACGGCCTCTTCCAGGTTGCCGACAACGAAACCCGTCAGGCCTGGCTCGATCACTTCAGGCACCGAACCGCAGCGCCAAGCCACGACCGGCGTGCCGCAGGCCATCGCCTCGATCATCACGAGGCCGAAGGGCTCGGGCCAGTCGATCGGGAACAACAAAGCCTGCGCGCGACCCAGGAAATCCTGCTTCTCGCTTTCTCCGATCTCGCCGATGAAGTCGACCAGCGGGTTGTCCAGCAGCGGCTCGATCTGCTCCCGAAAATACACCTTGTCGGCCGTGTCGACCTTGGCTGCGATGCGCAAAGGGGTTTGCAGCCTCGTCGCGATCTCGATCGCGCGATCGACCCGCTTCTCCGGTGAGATGCGGCCCAGGAACGCCAGGTAGCCGTCGGTGGCTTCTTGAAGATGGAACAGCCGGCGCGGCAAACCGTGATGAACCGTGGCCTGCCAGCGGCAGTCCGGTATCGGCTTGCGTTGCGCCGCCGAGATGGATACCAACGGGAGGTTCTGGTACTCCTGCATCAGGGGTACCAGCTCCGGCAAGTCGAGTCGACCATGCAGCGTGGTCAAGTGAGCCAGCGGGTAGCGGCGAACAAAGGGGAAGTGCAGCGGGTCCGTGTGGAAATGGGCGACGTCGAATTCACTGCGCCGCCGGAACACTTGTTCCAACTCCAGCAGGTGTGGCCCGACGTGAAACTCGCTGCGCCCATCCAGGCGAAGCGCCCTGGGCCAGCCGGGGACCAGGCGTGCGGCAGTTTGCGAGTCGCCGCTCGCAAACAAAGTGACCTCGTGCCCCAGTTCGACCAACGCTTCGGTCAGGTATGAGACGACCCGCTCAGTACCGCCATACAGCTTGGGCGGCACGCTTTCGAAAAGAGGCGCCACCTGGGCGATCCGCATCTTGTTCCTCCCGCGCCGATGCAACCGACTCGGGCTGAGCGGGCCACTGGCACTGGGGCACAAAGGGCAAATTTCGTGCGCGGAAGGCCGCGCCCCAGGCCTCAGCTGCCGGTGTTGGAGCGAAAGTACTTCGCTTCAAGCTGGTGGGCGTTCGTCAGGCCCAAGCTCAGGCGCAATCGGTCCCACCAGTTCAGTGGCTGTATTCGCCCATCTCCCAGCGCGAGCACGCGGCCGAGAATGGGTTCTTCCTCGATCGTGGATTCCTGGTATCCACGCACCAGCGTTGCGTTGTACATCACGGACCTCCTGCAAAGTGCGAACGGGTCAGCGAAGCGCAGTGCTGCTGCGCAGCTGGGCCGTCCCGGCGCACCACCGGTCAACAAGCTCAGCTTGGGGCGGCAATATATGCGCCCGCGCCGCTTCAAGGAAGGTGGACGACCCGATGGCGGTGGCCTGGGCACAACGATTGCTGAGCAACCTTATTGCGCTTTGAAGAAACAGCATGGGTCTTTCCTCGCTCCTCGGCCGCGCTGCCTTCGGCCCCTTTGCCAAGGCGTTGCCGGCCATGGGCGACACCGAACGCGCGGCGCTGGAGGCAGGCAGCGTCGGTTTCGAGGGCGAGCTTTTCGCGGGGCGGCCCGATTGGGAAGCCCTGCGCGCCCGCGGGCCCAATCGCCTGACTGCGGCCGAACAGGCCTTCCTCGACAACGAGGTGCGCAGCCTGACGACGATGCTCGACGACTTCGCGATCGACGAGGCGCGCGACCTGCCGCTCGAGGTCTGGCAGTTCCTGCGCGACAGGAAGTTCTTCGGGATGATCATCCCGACGGAGTTCGGCGGGCTCGGCTTCGGGCACTTCGCGCACGCCGCGGTCGTCACCCGCATCGCGACGGTCAACATCGCCGCTGCGGTGACGGTGATGGTGCCCAACTCGCTGGGCCCGGCCGAGCTCTTGTTGCACTACGGCAGCGACGACCAGAAAGCCCACTTCCTGCCGCGCCTGGCCGATGGGCGCGAGCTGCCTTGCTTCGGTTTGACGTCGCCGTATGCCGGCTCCGATGCCGCGTCGATCCCCGACACCGGCGTGCTCTGTGAGCGCGAGGTCGATGGCCAGCGCGTGCGCGGCTTCGAGGTGACTTTCGACAAGCGCTACATCACGCTCGCGCCGGTCGCCACGGTGGTCGGCCTGGCCTTTCAGGCCGTCGATCCCACGCGCCCCGAGGGCGAGCAGCAGCTCGGCATCACCTGTGCGCTGATCCCCGTGCCGACGGCCGGCATGACGATAGGCCGGCGCCATCTGCCAATGAACTCGGCCTTCATGAACGGGCCCATCCGCGGCGAGCGCGTGTTCGTGCCGATGGACTGGGTGATCGGTGGTGAACAGAAGGTCGGGCAGGGCTGGCGCATGCTGATGGAATGCCTGGCCACCGGCCGATCCATCTCGCTGCCGGCGCTGGGCTCGGCGATGCAGCAGGCCTCCTTGTTCGTGGCCAATGGCTATGGCCAGATACGCGAGCAGTTCGGCCTGCCGATCGGCAAGTTCCACACCGTCGCGGCGCTCACGTCGCGGATGGCCGTCGATCTGTATGCCAGCGACGCGGCACGCCGCTACACCGCAGCAGCACTCGATGCCGGCGAGCGGCCCAGCCTCGCTGGGGCTATCTTGAAGGTTCAACTGACCGAAAGAGGGCGGCAGGCCGTCAACGACGGCATGGACATCCTCGGCGGCAAGGGCATCATCCGCGGTCCGAAGAACCTGCTGGGGGTGGCCTATCGCCACGCGCCGATCGCGATCACCGTCGAGGGGGCCAACCTGTTGACGCGGTCGTTGATCATCTTCGGCCAGGGCGCGGTGCGCTGCCACCCCTACGTGCTGGCCGAGATGAAGGCGGTGGCCGAGCGTGACGAGCAGGCGCTCGGCCAGGCCTTGCTGAACCATGGTGGCCATGTGCTGCGCAATTTGTGGGGCAGCGTGTTCGGTGCGCCGATTCGCGGTACGCCGCCGACCGAGTTGCGCCGCGAGGCCGCGATGATTGCGCGGCTGTCGGCCGTGTTCGCGCTGACGGCCGACCTGGCGATGGGATTGTTGGGCGGCAAGCTCAAGCGGCTCGAACTGCTGTCGGCGCGGCTGGGCGATGTGCTGTCGTGCCTGTACCTGGCCAGCGGCGCGGTCTGGCGCTACGAGGCGGATGCGGATCCCAGGATGCTGCCGTTTGCTCAAGCGGCCATCCGCGTCCAGTTGGCCCGCGGCGCCGACACCCTGCACGAGCTGATTGCCAACATGCCCTCGCGGGCACTGCGGCTGGCCGCACCGTTGCTGTTGCATGGCACGCTGCAGCGCCGGCCGCCCAAGGACCACCAGATCCTTGAGCTGGCCGACGCGCTTCGTGAAGATCCCGCGGTCGTCGCGCGACTGTGCCCTGACATCTCGAAGCCCCGGCAAGGTGGCTTGCATGATCTGATGCGGGCCCTTGAACTGTCACGCTCGGTGTCGGGCGAACTGCAGGCGCTCAACCATGCCTTGCGGCGCACCCGTTCGCTCGAGCAGGCAGCCGCAAGCGCCACAGACCCCGCCGCCGCGCTGGCGTATCTGCAAGCGGCCGACCGGGTCATCCAGGTCGACGATTTCGCGCCGTGAGTCGGCGCGGTACCGGGTCGACCCCCTCTCTTTGACGCCGCCGCGACCAACGAATCCAATGGACGGAACAACCACGGCATGACACGAGCCCATCCCCCTTTCGTGCTGCGCGGACTGCCGGCGGTGCTGCTGGCGGCGCTGCCTTGGCAGGCGCGCGCGCAAGCAGCCGATGTACCTGTGGCCGATGCACCTGGGGCGCCAGCCAGCGTGGTCATCGTCGGCACCCGACTGGCCGAGCAACCGTTCGACGTGCCTGCGTCGGTCGACCGCATCGGCGGCGATCAGATCCGGGACAACCGGCTGCAGGTCAACATCTCTGAAAGCCTCGGCCCGGTGCCGGGGCTGTTGGCGCGCGATCGGCAGAACTACGCGCAGGACGTCCAGCTCTCGGTGCGCGGCTTCGGTGCACGCTCGACCTTCGGCATCCGCGGCGTGCGCATGTATGTCGATGGCATCCCGGCCACCTTGCCAGACGGGCAGGGCCAGCTGTCGCATGCCGACCTGGGCTCGGCGCAGCGGATCGAGATCCTGCGTGGGCCGTTCTCGGCGCTGTACGGCAATTCATCCGGCGGCGTGATCGAGGTGACGACCGAAGAGGGCAGCGGCCCGCCAACGGTGGGCATCGGCTTGGCCGCGGGCAGCGACGGGGTGCTGCGGGCCAACGTGCAGGCGCTGGGCGAGGCGGGCGCCTTCGGCTACGCGGCCAACCTCAGCCACTTCGAGACCGATGGCTACCGCGAGCACAGCGCGGCGCGGCGCGACCTGGGCAACCTGAAGCTGACCTGGCGGCCGGTCGAAGGCGACAAGCTCACGGTGGTGGCCAACAGTGTCTCGCTGCCCGAGGCGCAAGACCCGCTGGGCCTGACGCGCGAACAGTACGACACCGACCCGCGGAGCGCGGACCCGGTGGCGCTCAGCTTCAATACCCGCAAGCGGGTCGACCAGAGCCAACTGGGCGCAACCTACGAGCACGCGATGGGCGGCAACCAACGGCTGCAGGCGATGGTGTATGGCGGCAGCCGCCACACCGAGCAGTTCCAGGCGATCCCGACCGCGCCGCAGGCCAGCCCCAACCACCCTGGCGGCGTGATCGACCTGGCGCGCGACTACCAGGGTGCCGACCTGCGTTGGACGCTGGACGAACGCCGGGCGGCGATGCCCTATGCGCTGGTCGCCGGTGTGTCGTTCGACGCGCTGGAAGAACACCGCCGCGGCTACGAAAACTTCGTCGGCGACGTGCTGGGCGTGAAGGGCAACCTGCGGCGCGACGAGAACAACCGCAGCACGGCGTTCGACCAGTACCTGCAGGCCACGCTGCGGCCCAGCCCGATCTGGCGGCTGGACGCCGGCGTGCGCCACAGCGAAGTCAAGGTGCGCAGCCGCGACCACTACATCAGCGGCCCGAATGGCGACGACAGTGGCGGTACCGTGTTCAGCGCGACGACGCCGGTGTTGTCAGTGATGTACCTTGCCAGCGACGCGCTGCACCTGTACCTGTCGGCCGGCCGTGGGTTCGAGACGCCGACACTCAATGAGTTGGCCTACCGCAGCGATGGTTCGGCAGGCGTGAACACCGCGCTGAGACCGGCCCGCAGCAACAACCTCGAGCTGGGCGCCAAATGGCGTTTCGTCGAGGGCCAGCAGTTGAATCTGGCGCTTTTCGCGGTGCGCACCGACGACGAGATCGTCACCCAGACCAACCTTGGCGGCCGGGCGAGCTTCCAGAATGCCGGCAAGACCCGGCGCGACGGCGTCGAGCTGGGCTGGAACGCCAGCTTCAGCGGCGACTGGAAGGCCAGCGCCGCGTTGACTTGGTTGGACGCGCGCTACGACGACAGCTTCACCACCTGCGCCGCGCCGCCATGCGCCACGCCGACGCTGGTCATTCCGGCCGGCAACCGCTTGCCGGGTGTCGCGCGCACGTCAGCCTATGCCGCACTGCAATGGGCGCCGGCCGAAGGCTGGAACGCTGGTGCCGAGCTGCGGGGCCTGAGCCGTGTGCCGGTGAACGACCTCAACAACGACGCTGCGGCGGGCTTTGCGATCGCCAGCGCCAGCGTGGGCTACCGCGTGCGGCGCGCGGCTTGGGGTTTCAGCGGTTTCGTGCGGGCCGACAACCTGTTCGACCGGCGCTATGCCGGCTCGGCGATCGTCAACGAAGGCAACGGCCGCTTCTTCGAGCCGGCGCCGGGACGCACCTGGTTGGCCGGCTTGAACGCCAGCTACAGCTTCTAGGAGAGTGCGATGAAAACGGCGCCCATGAAACGAAGGGCCGCTCCCGAGTTTCTTGCTCCCCCTTGGAGGGCGGGTCGAGCAATGCCCGAATCTGGGGGTGGTCAATATGGCCGGGTGGCGATGCTGCTGCATTGGATGATCGGCCTGGCCTTGATGGCGCAGATCGTGTTCGGCTTTGCGCTGGACACGATCGCACCACGCGGCACGCCCGCGCGCGGCGCCGTGATCAACCTGCACAAGTCGATCGGCCTGCTGCTGCTGGCTCTGGTGTTGGCGCGGCTGGCCTGGCGCCTGGCCCACCATCCGCCGTCCTGGCCGCGCAGCTTGTCGCCCAGCACCCAGCGCGCCGCCACCTGGGGCCACCGCGCGCTGTATGCCTGCATGCTGCTGATGCCTTTGTCGGGCTACGTGGCGTCCAACTTCAGCCAGCACGGCGTCAAGTTCTTTGGCACCCCGTTGCCGCCGTGGGGGCCGAACCTGCCGGCGGTCTATGCCTTCTTCAATGGTCTGCATATCGTGCTGGGTTGGGTCTTCAGCGGCTTGATCGCCGGGCATGTGCTGGTGGCGTTGCGACACGCTCTGCGGCGCGACGGCGTGTTCCAGCGCATGTGGCCCGCAGCGCTGACAGCCGGCGCTGTGATGGTCGCCGTCGGCAGCGTGCAGGCGGCGCCGTTCGCCTATGTGCCGAACGAAGGCTCCGGCTCGTTGAGCGTGATCGACATCGCCACCGACCTGGTCGTGGCCGAGATCGCGGTGGGCAAGAAGCCGCGCGGCACGGTGATCAGCCCCGATGGCCGCTTTGCCTACGTCAGCGACCAGCTCGAGAACCGGCTGGTGATCGTCGACCTCGCCAAGCGCCACGTCAGCGGCGCGGTGGCGCTGGGCGAATCGCCCGAGGGCGTGGGCATTTCGCCGGATGGGCGCTGGGTGGCCGCGGCGGTGGAAGAAAGCAACGACACGATCACCTGATCGCCACACCCCACGGCAACTTGCCGACCGGGATCTCGGCCAGGCGTGTGTGGCGCAGCGCATCGCAACGGATGGCCGACTACGAGAACGCGGAGGGAAACAGGGTCGGCCAGGTATGCCGATTGCCTAACGTGAAAGATGCGGTGACCATGATCTAACCATGGAGTTGTATGGGCGGCGTGCCGCTGGCATTCTCGCGGCTCACCAACCCTCGGAGGCACTGTCATGCATTCCCACTGCTCCAAACTCGCCGCCATCGTCCTGTGCGCATTCGCTGCTGCCAGCGCATCGGCCGCATCGCCCACCTACCGCATCGATCTGCTGCCGCAGGCCAACGGCATCGTGCCGCACTCGGCGGGAGCGATCAGCGACAACGGCAACGTCGCCGGCCACGGCCGTTTGAGCGGGAAGACGTCGACGGTCGCGTTCCTGGCCAAGGGGGGGCGCGATCCGCGGCTCCTGGCTGGCTCGAAGGGCGGAGACAGCGACGACATCGACGTCAATGACGCCGGTGAGGTCACGGGCAGCCACTTGCGACGTGGCGACCCCCAGCAGCAAGGGGCACTGTGGACCAGCGATGGCCAGTTGCACGACCTGGCAGAACTGGCCGGCTGCGACATGAGCTTGCCGGAGGCTTTCAGCGCACTGGGCTCGCTGAACGAGGCAGGCGACATGACGTTCAAGCTCAGCTGCACGGTTGGCGGAACCGTCGTCGACACGTCGGTGCTGTGGCGCGACGGCGTGATGACCGTGCTGCCGACGCTGGGCGGTGACCTCAACCATGCGTCGGACATCAACAACCATGGCGAGATCACTGGGGGCGCACAGAACAGCAGCGGCTACATGACCGCCTATACCTTGAAAGACGGCGTCATCAAGTCGCTCGGCACGCTGGGCGGGCCGACCTCATGGGGATCGGTGATCAACGATCAAGGCCATGTTGCTGGTTTGTCGTCGCTGCCGGATTGGCAGACCCGCGCCTTCCTGCACGACGGAACAACGATGCGCGAGTTGCCGCTTTGCAGGGGCAAGTCTGTGTCGCCCGTTGCCATCACCAACGACGACATGGTGATCGGATATTTCGGCAGTAGCAACAGCCGCCGCACCGCGGTGATCGAGAACGGCCAGTGCAAGGTGCTGACCGACCTGCTCGACAGCAGTGGCGCCAACTGGACCAGCCTGCGCGCCCGCGGTGCCAACAACCACGGCGCGATCGTCGGTGAGGGGTTGTACCAAGGCACTCGGCGGGCGTTCATTGCGACGCCCCTGTCACGTTGACTTTGGGGGGTGACGCCAGCCGCGGTGATGTCAGTGATAAATAAAGTTAGCATGCCGACTCCATCAAGATACCCTGAGGAACCACCCATGCATTCCTGGATGAGCCACGGCATGAAGCTCTCTGCGGCTGGCCTCGGCCTGTTGGCAGCCACCGCGGCGCTGGCCGCGCCCACCTATCGCATCGAATCCGTCGCCAAGGCCAACGGCGCGGCCCCGAAGTCCGTGGACGCCATCAGCGACAACGGCAACTACACAGGCACGGGGGTCGACCGGGCCACCGGCCAGCAGCTGAAGTTCGTTTCCAGAAAAGGCCGGAAGATTGAGGTGCTGGCGCAGACGATGGGGCCGACCTTCGGCGGTAATGCTGACATCAACAACGCCGGCACCGTGGTCGGTCGCTACCTCAACGATGACGGGAGGGAGCGTGGCGGCATGTGGAAGAGCGACGGCACCTTGACCGACTTGGGCGAACTGGTGGGCTGTGCCGATCCGGCAGGCGCCTATCCCAAAGCCATCAACAGGGCCGGTGACATCGGCCTGCAGGTCGACTGCGACATCGATGGCGTGGCCGTCCACGGCGGCGTGTTGCTGCGTGACGGCGTGCGGACGATCCTGCCGAGCCTCGAGGGCGGCTCGACCTACGCCAACGCGATGAACAGCCTGGGCCAGTTCACGGGAAGCTCCGAGGTCCAGCTGGACAACGGCGACACCGTCCAGCAGGCCTTCATCTGGAAAGAAGGCCAGGGGATCCGTCCGCTGGGGCTGCGGGGCAAGGAGTCCTACGGGTACGCCATCAACGACAAGGGACACGTCATCGGCATGAAGGGCACGATCCCAGACTGGCAACCGTTCCTGTACAAGGGTGCCGGGCTACTCGATCTGCCGAAGTGCCCCGACGACCGGACCTTCTGGCCGGTGGCGATCGCCAACGACGACTCGATCGTCGGCCGCTTCCAGTGGTCCGGGCCTGCACAGACGGGGCTGATCCAGAACGGCGAGTGCAAGCTGCTGGAGTCGCTGCTCGACGAGAGCGGAGCCGGCTGGACCGACCTGGTCGCTGAGGACATGAACAACCTGGGCGTGATCGTCGGCTCCGGTCGCTATCAAGGCTTCTTGCGCTCCTTCATTGCGAAGCCGATCGCAGCGGATCAGCGCTGAAGCAAGGGCCGGCCACCTTGCGGCGGCCGGCCGATTCATCGTGGTCGCTGTTGATGATTGCGCGTAACTAACAAGTTAGCATTGGCGCCTTCGAAACATCACGGAGACCGTCCATGCGTTCGTTGACATCTACCGGCCGCTGACCGCGGCCGCCCTGGGCCTTTCCGCGGACGACATGAACAACGACGGCGTGATCATCGTCCACGGTCGATTCGAAGGGTATCGGCATGTCTTCGTCGCCACGCCGCTGAGCCTGCGAAAGCGCTCGGCCCGCGCGCTGGGCCGGCCTCGCCAGCTCAACCCTTCTCGTTGCCAGCCCAGCGCAACTTGCGGTAGATGGTGTTGCGGCTGATGCCCAGTTGCCGCGCGGCGACCGAGATGTTGCCGCCGGCCTCGTCGACCGCGCGTTGGATGGAGCGCAGCCCCATCTCTTCGAGCGTGGCAGGGTCGGGCGCTGCAGTCTGGGCACCGGGTGAGCCGGCGATGGTTGCCGGCGCTGCGGCTTGCGCCGGTGGTTGCAAGTCGCGCTGCGCGTCTTCGAGAAAATCGTCGGAGAGATGGGCGCGGGTGATGACCATCTCGCTGCCTGCCATCACCGCGGCGGTGCGCAGCACATTGGTCAGCTGGCGGATGTTGCCCGGCCAGCGGTAGCCCTGCAGCAGGCGGATGACCTCGTCGTCCAGGTCCAGCGGGCGGCCGTTGGTTTCGGCGCGCAGGATCTTGCGCACGATGGTCAGAAGATCGCTTCGTTCTCGCAGCGCGGGCAGCCGCACCACCAGGCCGTTCAGCCGGTAGTACAGGTCTTCGCGGAAGGTTTGCGCGCTCATCATCTCGCGCAGCGGGCGGTGGGTGGCGCTGACCACCGCGACATCCACTGGCACCGACTTGGCCGAGCCCAGCGGCGTGACCTGGCGCTCTTGCAGCACGCGCAGCAGCCGGGCCTGCAGGGCCAGCGGCATGTCGCCGATCTCGTCCAGGAACAGCGTGCCGCCATGGGCCTGCAGGATCTTGCCGATGGCCCCTTTGCGCCGGGCGCCGGTGAAGGCGCCGTCTTCGTAGCCGAACAGTTCGGCCTCGATCAGGTGCTCGGGGATGGAGGCGCAGTTGACCGCGACGAAGGGGTAGCGGGCGCGGTCGGAATCCTGGTGGATCGCGCGGGCGAGCAGCTCTTTGCCGGTGCCGGTGTCGCCGAGCACGAGGATCGAGATGTCGCGGTTGAGCACGCGCTTGACCTTGGTGATCACCGCTTCCATCTGCGCGTCGCCGGTCTGCAGATAGCGCAGGCCCGACAAGCCGGGCGACGCGCCGGGCGTGGCTGCGGGCCGCGTGCCGGCGGCGGCGGCGAAGAAGCCGCCTTCGGGTGTTGCCGCTGGGGCAGTTTCGAAGCCGTTGTCGTCAGCGTCGATCGTCACGCTGCCCAGCGCATGCCAGGTTGGCCAGTTGAAGACGGCGCGCATGTACAGCGGCTGGCCGTTGGGCAGCGCCATCGCCATCGGCGGCGCCATCGGCGAACGGAAATGGTCGACCACCGCGCCGACGGTGACGCTGAACAGCGCCGTCAGGCTGTTCATGCGCAGTGCGGCGCCGCTCAGGCGAAGTTGGTCCAGCGCGCTGCGGTTGGCGCCGAGCAGCTTGCCGTCGCGGCCGACCGCGACGATGCCTTCCATCAGCGTGCCGATGAACTCAGGCCGGTTGTGGAAATGGATGCGCAACGCGTGGCGGAAGTCGTCCGAGAGCCAGTGGTTCTCGATCATCCGGGCCGACATCTTCACCAGCCCCATCGTGTGCAGGTGGTACGAGTGATGGTCGCCCGAGACGTCGAGCACGCCCAGCATGTTGCCGCGCGGGTCGAAGATGGGGGCGGCCGAACAGGTGAGGAAGCCGTTGGCGTGCATGTAGTGCTCGTCGGCGTGCACGACGGTGGGCACCTCGTCGACCAGCGCGGTGCCGATCGCGTTGGTGCCCTTGCTCGACTCGGACCAGTTGGCCCCGGGTGTCAGCGCGACCTTCGAGGCGCGTTGCAGGAAGGCGTCGTGGCCGACTGAGTGCAGCACCGTGCCTTGCGCATCGGTCAGCAGCACCATGCTCTGGGAGGCCATGGTCTGTTCCAGCAGCAGCTCCATCACCGGCGCGGCATGCACGTGCAGGCGCAGGTTGCGTTCGCGCGCCACGGCCAAGTCGGAGCGGATGACCGGTGTGTGGTCTGGCCGGTCGATGCGCGACAGCCCGAGCGCGGCGCAGCGTTCATGTGAATTCAGGATGCTCATGGCGTGCACCGAGTCGGCCAGCGCCGGCAGGGCGGCTGGGTCGCGGGCCAGGGTAGGGGTCGCCATCGCACGGATCCTTTCGCGCGCCACCGGGGCCACCAAAGGGCGGCAACACACCGGCTGGGCACCCGGCGATGCTAGAGGCGATCGGGCGCGGTGTCAGTGCAGGAATCCCTCGTGGGTTTGCGCTGGCGCAAGGCCCGAGGTGTGCCAATTTGGCACACCCCGAGCGGCTTGCGCCGCGCTGTCTCCCCCGTCAGAAAAAGCCCAGCGGCTGCTCGCTGTAGCTGACCAGCAGGTTCTTGGTCTGCTGGTAGTGGTCGAGCATCATCTTGTGGTTCTCGCGCCCGATGCCCGATTGCTTGTAGCCGCCGAACGCCGCGTGCGCCGGGTAGGCGTGGTAGCAGTTGGTCCAGACGCGCCCGGCCTGGATGCCGCGGCCCATGCGGAAGGCGGTGTTCATGTCGCGGCTCCACACGCCGGCGCCCAGGCCGTAGAGCGTGTCGTTGGCGATGGCGAGTGCCTCTTCCTCGTCCTTGAAGGTGGTCACCGAGACGACCGGGCCGAAGATCTCTTCCTGGAAGATGCGCATCTTGTTGTGGCCCTTGAAGACTGTCGGCTTGACGTAGTAGCCGCCTTCCAGGTCACCTTGCAGCATGTTGCGCTCGCCGCCGATCAGGCACTGCGCGCCTTCCTGCTTGCCGAGGTCGAGGTAGCTGACGATCTTGTTCAGTTGCTCGCTCGAAGCCTGCGCGCCGATCATCGTGCCCTTGTCCAGCGGGTTGCCTTGCTTGATGGCGGCTACGCGCTTGAGCGCACGCTCCATGAACTGGTCGTAGATCGACTCGTGGATCAGCGCACGCGATGGGCAGGTGCAGACCTCGCCCTGGTTCAGCGCGAACAGCACGAAGCCCTCGATCGCCTTGTCGAGGAAACCGTCGTCCTTGGCCAGCACGTCGGGGAAGAAGATGTTGGGCGACTTGCCGCCCAGCTCCAGCGTGACCGGGATCAGGTTCTGGCTGGCGTACTGCATGATCAGGCGGCCGGTCGTCGTCTCGCCGGTGAAGGCGATCTTGGCGATGCGGTTGCTCGATGCCAGCGGCTTGCCGGCCTCGAGCCCGAAACCGTTGACCACGTTCAGCACGCCCGGTGGCAGCAGATCGCCGATCAGCTCCATCAGCACCAGGATCGACGCGGGCGTCTGCTCGGCCGGCTTCAGCACCACGCAGTTGCCGGCGGCCAGCGCGGGGGCCAGCTTCCACACCGCCATCAGCAGCGGGAAGTTCCACGGGATGATCTGGCCGACGACGCCCAGCGGCTCATGGAAGTGATAGGCGTAGGTCTGGTTATCGACCTCACTGATGCCGCCCTCCTGCGCGCGGACGCACGAAGCGAAGTAGCGGAAATGATCGATCGCCAACGGCAGGTCGGCCGCCATCGTCTCGCGGATCGGCTTGCCGTTGTCCCAGGTTTCGGCGGTGGCCAGCAACTCGAGGTTCTGCTCCATCCGATCCGCGATGCGGTTCAGGACATGGGCTCGCTCGGCCGGCGAGGTCCTGCCCCAGGCCGTCTTGGCGGCATGGGCGGCGTCCAGGGCCCGCTCGACGTCCGCCGCTTTCGAACGGGGAATCTCGCAGAACACCTTGCCGGTCACCGGCGTGATGTTCTCGAAGTATTCATTGGTCGACGGCGCGACCCATTGGCCATTGATGAAGTTCGCATAGCGCTTCTTGAAAGGAACAGGGAAGCCGAAGCGGCCGGGTTCGAGCATGTCCATTCGTGTGTCTCCGTAAGACCAGGCAAAGGCCCCTGCAGGCGCAGCGGCGGGGCGGTGGGAGCTGCTGCCGTGTCTGTGCCAGCGGCGTGCCAGGCCGCCTGCGGCCATGAATGGCTGAAACCGGGGGCCGATTTCGCGGGTTGGCCACTAGAGGGCCTCTGGGCACTGCTCCAGCCTGGGCAGTGCGCTGTGTCAGGCTGGAGCAGGTGTTTGTTCGGGGCTGTCCCTGACAGTGCAATCCCGCGTTGGGCGTGGGTATTACGCGCCTAGAATCGTTGTGCACATGCACAACACCCACTGTGCTGCGGCGCACAAGGAGCTAATACCCGATGTCTTCCCACCGCCGGCCTTCGCCTGATGCCGCTTCGCCTGAAGGGGCAGCGCTGCGGGTGCTGAAAAAGTACCCGAACCGCCGGCTCTACGACACCAGCGCCAGCACCTACATCACCTTGGCCGATGTCAAGCAGATGGTGCTGGAAGGCATCGAATTCGAAGTGCGCGACGCCAAGACCGGCGACGAGCTGACCCGCAGCATCCTGCTGCAGATCATCCTGGAAGAGGAAACTGGCGGCGTGCCGATGTTCACCTCGCGCATGCTGGCCCAGATCATCCGGTTCTACGGCCACGCCATGCAGGGCATGATGGGTTCGTACCTCGAAAAGAACCTGCAGACCTTCGTCGAGATGCAGGCGAGGCTGGCCGACCAGGCCCGCGGCCTGTACGACCCGAAGGCCTTCACGCCCGAGATGTGGGCCCAGTTCATGAGTGGCCAGGCTCCGATGATGCAGGGCCTGATGGGCAACTACCTCGAGCAGTCGAAGAACCTGTTCGTGCAGATGCAGGAGCAGATGCAAAAGCAGGCCGGCGGGCTCATTCCCGGTTTCCCGGGCTTTCCGCCGACGCCTGGGCAGAAGTAGACAAGGCTGGCAGCCCCGGTTTGCGACAATCCGGGGATGACTGCAGATCCCACCGCGTTGGCCCCTTCTTCCACTGACCGGGCCACGCCGACCATCGGTTTCGTCTCGCTCGGCTGCCCCAAGGCGCTGACCGACTCCGAGCTGATCCTGACCCAGCTCTCGGCCGAGGGCTACAAGACCGCCAAGACCTACCAGGGCGCCGACCTGGTGATCGTCAACACCTGCGGCTTCATCGACGACGCGGTGAAGGAAAGCCTGGACACGATCGGCGAGGCGCTGGCCGAGAACGGCAAGGTCATCGTCACCGGCTGCCTGGGCGCCAAGCAGGGCGATGGCGGCGGTAACCTGGTCAAGCAGATTCACCCCAAGGTGTTGGCCGTGACCGGCCCGCATGCCACGCAAGAGGTGATGGACGCTGTGCACGTGCACGTGCCCAAGCCGCACGATCCGTTCATCGACCTGGTGCCCGCCGCCGGCATCAAGCTGACGCCCAAGCACTACGCCTACCTGAAGATCAGCGAAGGCTGCAACCACCGCTGCACCTTCTGCATCATCCCCAGCATGCGCGGCGACCTGGTCTCGCGGCCGGTGGGCGACGTGCTGAAAGAAGCCAAGGCGCTGTTCGAAGGCGGCGTCAAGGAGCTGCTGGTCGTCAGCCAGGACACCTCCGCCTACGGCGTGGACGTGAAGTACCGCACCGGCTTCTGGGACGGCAAGCCGGTCAAGACCAAGATGCTCGACCTGGTGGCGCAGCTGGGCGAGCTGGCCAAGCAGCACGGCGCCTGGGTACGGCTGCACTACGTCTACCCGTACCCACACGTCGACGAGATCATCCCGCTGATGGCTGAAGGGCTGGTGCTGCCTTACCTCGACGTGCCGTTCCAGCATTCGCACCCCGACGTGCTCAAGCGCATGAAGCGCCCGGCCAGCGGTGAGCGCAACCTGGAGCGCATCCAGAAGTGGCGCGAGATGTGCCCCGAGCTGATCATCCGCTCGACCTTCATCGCCGGCTTTCCGGGCGAGACCGAGGCCGAGTTCGATCATCTGCTGCAGTTCCTGGGCGAGGCCCAGATCGACCGTGCCGGCTGTTTTGCCTATTCGCCGGTGACGGGAGCCGCTGCCAACGAGCTGCCGGGCGCCTTGCCGACCGAGCTGCGCGAAGAGCGCCGCGCCCGCTTCATGGCCGTGGCCGAGCAGGTCTCGATCGAGCGGCTGCGCCGCCGCGTGGGCTCGACGATGCAGGTGCTGGTGGACCGCGCCCCGGCGCTGGGCCGCAAGGGTGGGGTGGCGCGCTCGTACGCCGACGCACCCGAGATCGACGGCACCGTGCGCCTGCTGCCGCCGGCCAAGGCCTCCACTCAGCTGCGCGTGGGTGAATTCGCCAAGGCGCGCATCGTCGCGGCCGAGGGGCACGATCTGGTGGGCGAGCCGATATGAGCGGGCAGGGCAAGAAGGCCACGTCGACCGAACTGATCCACCACCCATACCAAGCGCCGGCAGGCTTTGAGTCGCCGGTGCTGGCGGTGCACAAGGCGTCGACAGTCTTCTTCCCGAACGTGGCCGCGTTGCGCAGCCACCATTGGCTCAGCAAGAGCGGCTACACCTACGGCCTGCACGGCACGCCGACCACCTTCACGCTGGAAGCCCGGTTGGCGACGCTCGAAGGCGCCAAGCACGTGATGCTGGCGCCGAGCGGCCTGTCGGCATTGGGCGTGGTGAACATGACGGTGCTGCGCAGCGGCGACATGGTGCTGCTGCCGGACAACGTCTACAACCCGAGCAAGGAACTCGCGCGCCATGAGCTGGCCGGCTGGGGCATTGCGCATCGGCTTTACGACGCGATGCAGCCCGAGACATTGCGCGCCGCGCTGAGCCCGGAGGTGAAGCTGGTCTGGCTCGAAGCGCCGGGTTCGGTGACGCTGGAGTTTCCGGATTTGCCGCAGCTCGTACGCATCGTGCGCGAGGCCGCGCCGCAGGCCACGATCGCCTTTGACAGCACCTGGAGCGCCGGGCTCGCCTTCTGCGCTTTCGACTTCGGTGTCGACGTCACGATCCATGCGCTGACCAAGTACCCCTCGGGCGGCGGCGACATGCTGATGGGCTCGATCGCCTGCCGCGAGGACGGCCTGTACGAGCGCCTGGCGATGACGCACAGCCGGCTAGGCCTGGGCGTGGGCGCGAACGATGCCGAAGCGGTGTTGCGCGCCTTGCCGACACTGCCGCTGCGCTATGCCGCGCAAGACGCCTCGGCCCGCCGCATCGCCGAATGGGCGACGACTCAAGTGCCGATCGTGCGCCGCGTGCTGCACCCGGCGCTGCCCGGCTCGCCGGGCCACGAACACTGGGCTGCGATCAGCCGCGCCGCAGCGGGCTTGCTGACGCTGGAGTTCGATCCGGCCATTTCGCCGGAGAGCGTGGACGCGTTCGTCGACGGCCTCGAGCTGTTCCGGATCGGCTGGAGCTGGGGCGGCCCGGTCAGCCTGGCGGTGCCTTACCAGTCCCCGCGCATGCGGCAGCTGGGCGGTGGCTACGAGGGCGTGATCGTTCGCCTTTGCATCGGCCTGGAAGCCACCGAAGACCTGATCGCGGACCTGCAGGCGGGCCTCGATCGACTTCGCCGTGAGGTTTGACGCGGCGATCGTCAACCCCTTGCATTGACTCAGCCACGAGGCTGCGCTGCAATCAGCCGTTGATTTGTTGCTGAGTTTCGGCCCTGGTGCGAGAAGGGTCCGCAAGCCCTCACCGGGCCAGCCAGAACACCTGCCTGGACCGCCATGCGACGCCTGCTGTCGCAAATGATGACAACACTTTTGGCCATTCGATTTGGGCGATGGATTGCGCTGTGCCGCGCCGCGGGTTCGTGGCTGGCGGCTGGCGGCGTGGGTGTTTTGGTGGCGGGTGGGTTGGTGCTGCCGGCCATGGCCGCGGCGCCGCTGTCGTCCAGCCTGACTGAAGAAGAACGGACATGGGTCGCCCAGCACCCGGTCGTGCGGGTGGCGTCCAGCGCCGACTATGGGCCATTCACCTTCGTCGAGAGCGGCGTCGTGCGGGGCATGTCGATCGACTACCTGGAACGGCTGCAGCAGCTGACGGGCGTCGAGTTCAAGACCGAGGAGCCTGCTTCGTTCCCGGTCAACCTGCAGCGCATCGGCGACGGCGAAGTCGATGTGATGATGTCGCTGCGCGACACACCCGAGCGGCGCAAGCTGATGAGCTTCACGCGGCCCTATGTCTCGGTGCCGGCGGTGCTGCTGCGGCGGCGCGGCGCGGCGCAGTCGGCGGTGCTGGAAGAGTTGCGTGCCGGTGAGTCGGTGGCGGTGAGCGCGGGCTATGCCGTGGGGCCCTTCATGGCCGAACGCTACCCCGGCAACCCGGTGGTCACCCGGCCCAACGACAAAGCGTTGCTGCTGGCCCTGGCGTCGGGCGAGGTGGAGGCTGCAGTGATGGACCTCGCCGGTGCCACCTACCTGATGCGGACGCTGGGCATCGGCAACGTGCACATCGTTGGCGACGTGGGCTTTTCTTACGACCTCGGCATTGGCTACCGCCGTGACTGGCCGGTCCTTGGGCGCATCCTCGACAAGGCCTTGGCCCGCATCGACGCCCAGGAGCGGCAGGCCATCTCTGATCGCTGGTTCCTGCCGCCGACGGCGGCGGGCGTCGACCCGCTCTGGGTGAAATGGGCGGGTGGCCTGTTGGCCTTGCTGCTGGGCGGTCTGGTCGTCGTGATCGGCCTGAACAGGGTGCTGCGCCGCCAGGTGGCCCTGCGGACCGAGCAACTGCGGGCCGAGCTGGCCGAGCGGTTGCGGCTGCAGGGGGCCGATCAGGCGCGGGCGCTGGCCGAAGAGGCCAACCAGGCGAAGGTGCGTTTTCTGTCGCAGGCCAGCCACGAATTGCGCAACCCGCTGAACGCCGTGAGTGGCTTCGCCCAGCTGATGGCGATGGACCCGACGCGGCCGCTGGACGAAACGCAGCGGGGGCGCTTGCAGCACATCCAGCACGCCGTGCGGCAGCTGCTGGCGCTGATCGATGACATGATGAGTTTCTCGCGGCTCGAAAGCGGCACGCTGACGCTGACCGTGCGGTCGACCGCGCTGCAAGAGGTGCTGCCGCACTGCCTGGCGCTGGTCGAGCCGGCGGCCAAGGCCAAGGCGCTGGAGCTGCGCTGCGCGGTGGACGAGCCCGCCAACGTGAAAGTGATGGCCGACCCGCTGCGCCTGGAGCAGGTGCTGCACAACCTGCTGTCGAACGCGATCAAGTACAACCGCCAGGGCGGTTGGGTCGAGGTTCGCACCGCACCGGCCGGCGATGGCACGGTGCGGCTCGAGGTGGCAGATGGCGGCCTGGGCCTGACACCTGAGCAGCAGCAGCAACTCTTTCAGCCGTTCAACCGGCTGGGCCGCACCGACCAGGAAGGCACCGGCATCGGCCTGGTGATCTGCAAGCAGCTGGTCGAACGCATGGGCGGCGTGATCGACGTGGCCAGCGACCCGGCGCGGGGCACCGTGTTCGGCTTGAACCTGGCGTCCGCGCCGGTCTGACCTCAGCCGAAACGCCCATCGCGGGCAAAGCGGTTGGTGGCGTCCACCAGGGCCTCGGCAATGCCGGGCTCATACGACGAATGGCCGGCATCCGGCTCGATGCGCAGTTCGGCGCCGGGCCAGGCGTCGGCCAACGCGTGGGCATAGCGCACTGGGCAGATCACGTCGTAGCGACCATGCACGATGAAGCCGGGCAGGTGGCGGATGCGGGCGACACCTTCGAGCAGTTGGTTCGGTTTCAGGAACGCCTTGTGGCGAAAGTAGTGCGCCTCGAGCCGGCCGATGCCAATCGCGATCGCGTCTTCGGTGAAGGCGTTGGCCGTTTCGGGATTGGGCAGCAGGTGCAGGCACGAGCCTTCGTACCGGCTCCAGGCACGCGCTGCCGGGGCGTAGACCGCTGGGTCGTTTGACTCGAGCCGGCGGCTGTAGGCGGCCAGCAGGTCGCCACGCTCGGCTTCGGGCACATGGCCCGCGAAGGCTTCCCACTCACGCGGGAAGAAGTTGCGCACGCCGTTGAGCCACCATTCAATCTCTTCGTCGCTGACCAGCCAGATGCCGCGCAGCACCAGCCCCAGGCAGCGCTCAGGATGGGCCTGGGCATAGGCCAGCGACAACGTCGAGCCCCACGAGCCACCGAAGACCAGCCACTGCTCGATGCCCAGCATCTTGCGTAGCCGTTCGATGTCCTCGATCAGCAGGTCGGTGGTGTTCTCGCGGGTTTCGCCGAGCGGTGTGGACTGGCCTGAGCCGCGCTGGTCGAACAGCACGACGTGGTAGCGCTCCGGGTCGAAGAAGCGGCGGCTCTTCGGCGAGATGCCGGCGCCCGGGCCGCCATGCAGGAACAGGGCAGGGATGCCAGTGGGGTTGCCAGAGGTTTCCCAGTAAAGCGTGTGCAGATCGCTGACCGGCAGGCGGCCACTGCGCAAGGGCTCGATTTCCGGGTAGAGGACTTGTTCGAGTGTCTTCATCGCTGGCCTTCCCATGACACGGTGCGTTGCACGAGCCGACCATTCTGTCGAAATGCCCGCCGAATATCGCTCGGCGTTCGCGGTGATCGGCAGACGAGATCTCGGAGGTTTGCGATCGCCGCTCGCCGCTCAGTCCTTGGGACCCGACGAGACTTTATGTCTCATCAGACGTCCCTTTTCCCGTTCCCAATCGCGCTTTTTCTCGGTGTCGCGCTTGTCGTGCTGGGCCTTGCCCTTGGCCAGCGCGATCTCGGCCTTGGCGCGGCCGCCTTTCCAGTGCAGGTTCAGCGGCACCAGCGTGAAGCCGCGCTGCTCGACTTTGCCGATGAGCCGCTTGATCTCGTCCTTGCCCATCAAGAGTTTCTTGGTCCGATCGGCCTCGGGGTGCACGTGGGTCGACGCGCTGCGCAGCGCATTGATGCGGCAGCCGATCAGGTACAGCTCGCCGTCGCGGATGACCACGTAGCCGTCGGTCAGCTGCACCTGGCCGGCGCGGATGGCCTTGACCTCCCAGCCTTCCAGCACCATGCCGGCTTCGTACTGTTCCTCGATGTGATATTCGAACCGCGCACGGCGGTTTTCGGCGATCAGGGCGGACATGGTCTTGTTGCGGTGTGGCGTCGTGACGGACAGAAGTCGACGCCTAGAATCGTTGGATTGTATGAAGCATGTGAAGAAGTCCGTCTTGCTGTGGTACTCGGCGGCCGAGATGTACAAGCTCGTGACCGATGTGCAGCGCTACCCGGACTTCCTGCCGTGGTGCGAAAAGGCCGAGGTGCTGAAACAGCACGATGACGGCATGACCGCGCGCATCAGCTTGGCCTATGCCGGCGTGCGCCATGCCTTCACGACCCGCAATGTGCACGAGCCTGACCGCAAGGTGCTGGTGACCCTGGTCGACGGGCCGTTCTCGCTGTTGGAGGGCTCGTGGCTCTTCGCGCCGCTGGGCCGGCCGGGAGCCGACACGGCTGCATGCCGGATCGAGTTCGATCTGCGCTACGCGTTTTCGAGCCGCCCGCTCGAGGCGGTGCTGAGCCCCGTGTTCGACAAAGTGGCCAACACCTTCGTCGATTCTTTCGTCAAACGCGCGGAGCAGATCTATGGCCAGCGCTGAGGCACAAGCGCTGTTGAAGGTGCAGGTCAGCTACAGCCCCGCGCCGCGCGAGGTCGACTCGGTCGACCTGCAACTCCCGCCTGGCAGCACGGTGGAAGACGCACTGCGCGCCAGCGGCCTGCTGACGCGACATGGGCTCGCGTTGGATGAGCAGCTCAGCGTCGGCATCTGGACCAAGACCCGCCCGCTAGACAGCGTGCTTCGCGAAGCCGACCGCATCGAGATCTACCGCGGCCTCAAGGTCGATCCGAAAGAAGCGCGCCGCCAGCGCTACCGCAAACAGCCCTCGAAGCGGCGATAGACACTCCGGGTCAATCCAGTCTGCCGAGACTTTTAACCGCGCGTCGCAAGTCACGGCTGTTTCGGGCCGTGCGCAAGCGCCGGCCCCATCAAGTCGCTTGCGCGGAGCCGGCTTGGCCGGTCCGCTGCGCGAGCCCCCTCGGGGGGCCGAGGCCGGACATGAACAGTCCTGAGGACTGTTCGTGCCTGCCGAGGGGCCGAGCCTCTGGCTCGGCGCGGCCTGCAAGGTAGCGTCCCAGCGGGGCCGTGGGGGCTCAATTACAAGCCGAATCCATGATCCCGCGCGAGCGGGCAATTTCAGCTGCGCGGCCGCTGTCGTCGAGGACTTCGCGCTCACCCTTGTCGTTCATACGGCCCACGCGCTGGCCGCTTTCCAGCGCTGCCAGCTGATTGCGGGCGCGCTGGCAGGTTTCCATCTTGGCCTGACTGCGCTTGGCCTGCTCAGCGTCCTTCTTGACCTTTTCGGCCGCCGCCTGGTCGGCCTGGGCCTTGGTCTTCTTGGCTTCCAGCGTCGGGTCGACGCGTGGCCCGTCAGGCATCGACGCAGCGTCGCTGGCCGCAGGGCCTGGCATGGGCGCGCGGGCGCCGTGAGGGCGCTGCAGGATGTCCTTCTCCGGAATCTCCACCGGCGGGGGACGGTCGCTGACCTGGACGCGGCCGTCCTTGTCGCGCCATTTCCAGATGCTTTGCGCCAGGGCCGACGAGTGGCCCAGCGCCATGACCAACGCCAGCAAACCGAGGCGTCCGAACGACAAAGCGATAGTTTTCATGTAGCGGCGACGGGGCCCTGGCCGAGGGGCCACAGGCGTGTTGCGACAAGCCGCCAGTGTACGGCTTGGTGGTAGGCCAGATAGGAAACCGAGTGCATCCGTATAATCCGCTTTTGCGTCTGGAGCTTTTCCCATGCGCCTTCTAGGCAAAGCGCTGACCTTCGACGATGTGTTGTTGGTACCGGCGTATTCCCAGGTGTTGCCCCGAGATACCTCGCTGGCGACCCACGTTTCCCGCAACATTCTCCTGAATCTGCCGCTCGTGTCCGCCGCCATGGACACGGTCACCGAGGCACGCCTGGCGATTGCCATCGCGCAAGAGGGCGGCATGGGGATCGTCCACAAGAACCTGTCGCCCAAGCAGCAGGCCGCCGAGGTGGCGCGAGTCAAGCGCTACGAATCGGGCCTGCTGAAGGACCCGATCACGATCGCCCCCGGCGCCCGGGTCCGCGACGTGATCGAACTGTCGCGCCAGCACGGGATTTCCGGCTTCCCGGTGGTCGAAGACGGCAGGGTGGTCGGCATCGTGACCAACCGCGACCTGCGCTTCGAGACCCGGCTCGACGCCCCGGTGCGCGACATCATGACGCCGCGCGAGCGGCTCATCACCGTCAAGGAAGGCGCTTCGCTCGCCGAGGCCAAGGCGCTGATGCACCAGCACAAGCTGGAGCGTGTGCTGGTCGTCAACGACGCGCTCGAACTGCGCGGCCTGTTCACGGTGAAAGACATCACCAAGCAGACCACTTTCCCGAACGCGGCACGCGACCCGAACGGCAAGCTGCGCGTCGGCGCGGCGGTCGGCGTGGGTGAGGGCACCGAAGAGCGGGTCGAACTGCTGGTCAAGGCCGGCGTCGACGCGCTGGTGGTCGACACCGCCCACGGCCATTCGCACGGCGTGCTCGAGCGGGTGCGCTGGGTCAAGAAGAACTTCCCGAACGTCGACGTGATCGGCGGCAACATCGCCACCGGCTCGGCGGCGCTGGCGCTAGTCGAAGCAGGCGCCGACGGCGTCAAGGTTGGCATCGGCCCCGGCTCGATCTGCACCACCCGCATCGTCGCCGGTGTCGGCGTGCCGCAGATCACTGCGATCGACAACGTGGCCACCGCGCTGAGAGGCACCGGCGTGCCGCTGATCGCCGACGGCGGCATCCGCTATTCGGGCGACATCGCCAAGGCGATCGCCGCAGGCGCGGGCGCGGTGATGATGGGCGGCATGTTCGCCGGCACCGAAGAGGCGCCCGGCGAGGTCATCCTCTACCAGGGCCGCAGCTACAAGAGCTACCGCGGCATGGGCTCGATCGGGGCGATGAAGGCCGGCTCGGCTGATCGCTACTTCCAGGAAAACGACGAGACTACCAACCCGAACGCCGACAAGCTGGTGCCGGAAGGCATCGAAGGCCGGGTGCCCTACAAGGGCTCGATGGTGTCGATCATCTTCCAGATGGCCGGCGGTGTGCGTGCGTCGATGGGCTACTGCGGTTGCGCGACGGTGGACGAGATGCGCGAACGCGCCGAATTCGTCGAGATCACCTCGGCCGGCATCCGCGAGAGCCACGTGCACGACGTGCAGATCACCAAGGAAGCGCCGAACTACCGACTCGAGTGATGCAGCCCCTGACGTCGCCTGCGGCGCCGATCCCCCTGACGGGAGCGGTTGCCTCAGGGCGACTCGGCGGCGATCCTCCATTCGGCCCTCAAGCGCCCGGCCCCAGACGCCGGGCGCGGTTTTTTCCACTGCCGATTTCCAGCAATGACCACCACTGAGCCCGCGTCAACCGGCAAGAGCCGCGAAGCCGCGATGCCGTTCATCATGCTGACGGTGCTGATCGACATGGTCGCGATCGGCCTGATCATTCCGGTGCTGCCGCATTTGGTGGGCACATTCACCACCTCGGCGACCGACAAGACGCTGTGGTTCGGCGTGGTGGCGTTCGCCTTCGGCATCGCCAACTTCTTCGGCTCACCGGTGCTGGGTGCGCTGTCCGACCGGTTCGGCCGGCGGCCGGTGTTGCTGATCGGGTTCAGCGGTCTGGCGCTGAGCTTCTTCGTCACGGCCATCGCCTCGGCGCTGTGGATGCTGATCGTGGTGCGGCTGTTCAGCGGCGCGATGCAGGCCAACATCGCCGTGGCCAATGCCTATGTGGCCGACATCTCGCCGCCAGACCAACGCGCCAAGCGTTTCGGTCTGCTGGGCGCCATGTTCGGCATCGGCTTCATCCTGGGCCCGGCTGCTGGCGGCATGCTCGGCGGCATCGATCTGCACCTGCCGTTCTACGTGGCGGGCGCACTGGCGCTGGTGAACTGCATCTATGGCGTGTTGGTGCTGCCCGAGTCGCTGCCGGCCGACCGGCGCCGGCCCTTCGAGTGGAAGCGTGCCAACCCCGTCAGCGCGCTCGCTGGGCTGGCGCAACTTCAGGGCATCGGGCTCCTGGTCGGCGTGATCGGGCTGTCTGGCCTGGCGCAGTTCACGCTGCACATGACCTGGGTGCTGTACACCGACCTGAAGTTCGGCTGGGGCCCGCTGGAAACCGGTTGGTCGCTGTTTGCCGTGGGCATCATGTCGGCCCTGGTGCAAGGGCTGCTGCTGGGGCGGCTGCTCAAGCGTTTCTCAGCGCGCCGGTTGGCGGTGATGGGCCTGATGTCGTCGACGCTCGCTTTTCTGGCCTGGGGCGCTGCGAGCGAGGGCTGGATGATGTACGCGGTGATCGCGGCCAACCTGCTCGGCTTTGCCGGCACGGCCGCCATCCAGAGCATTGTTTCGAATGCCGCCGATGCGAGGACCCAGGGCCAGACCATGGGCGCTGTGGCCGGGCTGAACAGCCTGATGGCGGTGATCGCCCCGATCGTCGGGCCGGCGCTGCTGGCAATGGTTTCTCACCTGCCGCGGGGCGACTGGCGCATCGGCGCCCCCTACTACTTCTGCGCGGTGCTGCAAGGCTTGGCCACCGTGCTCGCGATTTACCATTTCCGCACCCACCGGGCAGCGACCGCCGTCACTGCCGCTCAACCGGGAACCACGCCCGCCGCACCATGATGCACGACAAGATCCTGATCCTCGACTTCGGCTCCCAGGTCACGCAGCTGATCGCCCGCCGCGTGCGTGAGGCGCACGTCTACTGCGAGATTCATCCGAACGACGTGAGCGACACGTTCATCCGCGAGTTCGCGCCCAAGGGCATCATCCTGTCGGGCAGCCACGCCAGCACCTACGAAGAGCACGACCTGCGCGCGCCGCAGGCCGTGTGGGACCTCGGCGTGCCCGTGCTGGGCATCTGCTACGGCATGTTCACGATGACCGTGCAGCAGGGCGGCCAGGTCGAAGCCAGCACGCACCGCGAGTTCGGCTATGCCGAGGTGCGCGCCCATGGCCACACGAAGCTGCTGGATGGCATCGAAGACTTCAGCACCGCCGAGGGCCACGGCATGCTGAAGGTCTGGATGAGCCACGGCGACAAGGTCACTCGACTGCCGCCCGGCTTCAAGCTGATGGCCAGCACGCCCAGCTGCCCGATCGCCGGCATGGCGGACGAGTCGCGTGGCTACTACGGCGTGCAGTTCCACCCCGAGGTGACGCACACCGTGCAGGGCAGGGCCCTGCTGGAGCGCTTCGTGCTGCAGATCGCCGGTGCCAGGCCCGACTGGGTCATGAAGGACCACGTTGCCGAGGCGGTGGCGAAGATTCGCGAACAGGTGGGCGACGAAGAGGTGATCCTCGGCCTGTCCGGTGGCGTAGATTCATCGGTGGCCGCGGCGCTGATTCACCGCGCGATTGGCGATCAGCTCACCTGCGTCTTCGTCGACCACGGCCTGCTGCGCTTGAACGAGGGCGACATGGTGATGGAGATGTTCGCAGGCAAGCTCCATGCGCGTGTCATCCGTGTCGATGCGAGCGAGTTGTTCATGGGCGAGCTGGCCGGCGTGGCTGACCCCGAGGCCAAGCGCAAGATCATCGGCCGCCTGTTCGTCGATGTCTTCAAGGCCGAGGCCGACAAGCTCAAGGCTGGTGGCGACGCCGGCCACAAGGGCGGGGACGTGAGTCGCGCCGTCAAAGGCGCGACGTTCCTGGCCCAGGGCACGATCTACCCCGACGTCATCGAGTCGGGCGGCGCGAAGACCAAGAAGGCGATCACGATCAAGAGCCACCACAACGTCGGGGGCCTGCCGGAGCAGTTGGGTCTGAAGCTGCTGGAGCCGCTGCGCGACCTGTTCAAGGACGAGGTGCGCGAACTGGGCGTGGCGCTGGGCCTGCCGCCCGAGATGGTCTACCGCCATCCGTTCCCCGGGCCGGGCCTGGGCGTGCGCATCCTCGGCGAGGTCAAGAAGGACTATGCCGATCTGCTGCGGCGTGCCGACGCGATCTTCATCGAAGAACTGCGTGGGTGGAAAGATGAAACGACCGGCAAGAGCTGGTACGACCTGACCAGCCAGGCTTTTGCCGTCTTCTTGCCGGTCAAGAGCGTGGGCGTGATGGGCGACGGCCGTACATACGATTACGTGGTGGCATTGCGCGCAGTGCAAACCAGCGACTTCATGACCGCCGACTGGGCTGAGCTGCCCTACGGTTTGCTGAAGAAGGTGTCGGGCCGCATCATCAACGAGGTTCGCGGCATCAACCGCGTGACCTACGATGTGTCGAGCAAACCACCGGCGACGATCGAGTGGGAATGACAAGGGGACGGCTTGGCTGATCAACTCTTTCTGGATGGCATGGGGGCTCCGCCGACAGGTTCAGATCGATTGTTCTTTGCTGTGCTGCCCGACGACTACGCGGCCGTGCAGGCAGAGCGGTTTCGACAGCGGTTCTGCAGCGAACGGAAACTGACGGGGACCCAGGTGCGAACCGAGCACCTGCACGTCACGCTGCACCACCTGGGCGACCATGCCGGCATACCGCAGGACATGGTGGCCAAGGCTGGGGCCGTGGCAGCTGCGTTGCGGGTGGCGCCGTTCGAAGTCGAGTTCGAATCGGTGATGAGCTTTGTCCGCGGAGCGCAGAACAAGCCGGCGTTGGTGCTGACAGGTGACGATGGCCTCACGACTCTGGTTGCCTTTCAGCGTGCGCTGGCGGTGGCCATGATCAAGGGCGGCCTGGGCCAATGGGTCGAGAAGAGCTTCACGCCGCACATGACGCTGGTCTACGACCCGCAGGTGATCGAGCGGCAAAGCATCCGACCCATTTCATGGACGGTCGGTGAGCTGGTGTTGATCCACAGCTTCCTGGGCCAAGGACGGCACGTGGCGCTGGGCCGCTGGCCCTTGCAGGGCAACACCTCGATGCGGCCGCGTGAAGGCGGGTTGACGCCGTGAGCGAATCTGCAGCCGGATCCGCTTCGTCCGTGACGCCGGCCGACGAATACGCGATGCGCCTGGCACTGGACCAGGCGCAGAACGCCTGGCTGTCTGGCGAGGTGCCGGTGGGTGCCGTGATCATGCGCAATGGCCAGGTCATCGCCACCGGCTACAACCGCCCGATCACCACCCACGACCCGACAGCTCATGCCGAGCTGGTGGCCCTGCGGCACGCTGCTCAGCTGCTGGAAAACTACCGTTTGCCCGAGTGCGAGCTGTACGTGACGCTCGAGCCTTGCGCCATGTGCGCGATGGCCTTGATGCACGCCCGATTCAAGCGCGTGGTGTTCGGTGCGGTCGACCCCAAGACCGGCGCCGCCGGCTCGGTGCTGAACCTTTTTGCCGAAGCCCGGCTGAACCACCACACCGAGCTGCAAGGCGGCGTGCTGGCCGACGCGTGCGGCGGCATCCTGCGCGAGTTCTTCGCCGAGCGCCGGGCGCAGCAGCGTGCCGAGCGCGCCGCCGCGGTGGAGGAGCCGGCCGCCGAATCGCCCGACGTGACCCCGAGCGACCCGATCCCTACCGGCTTCGCCATCGAACTGCCGATGGACGAATCCCCGCCCAACAAGTGACCACCGACCGAATGACCAGCCTGACCCTGTTCACCCCCGCGGGGGTGCTGCCGAAGGCCGCGCCGCTGCGCCTGGCCGCCAAGCGGCTCGCCACGATGGGCTTTGCCGTGACCATCGACGAAGCTGCGCTGGCCAAGCACCAGCGCTTCGGTGGCAGCGACGAGCAGCGCCTCGAAGCGCTGCACCGCATCGCCGCCGAGGCGCCATCGATCGCGATGGCCACGCGCGGCGGCTATGGCTTGACGCGCCTGCTCGACCGAATCGATTGGAAGAAGCTCAAGCGAGGCGTCGACAAAGGCACCCGCTGGGTCGGCTACAGCGACATGACGGCGCTGCAAATGGGGCTGCTTGCCCACGCAGGGGCGCCAACCTGGTGCGGCCCGCTGGCTGTGGACGATTTCGGCCGCGAGGTGCTCGACGACGTGACCCTCGACTGCTTTGCCGAGGCGATGAGCGGCGAGCTGGAGGCCATCGGCTTTCGCACCGAAGCCGGTTTCGATGGGGTCCAGGCCAAGGGCGTGCTCTGGGGCGGCAACCTGACGGTGCTGACCTCGATGCTCGGGACGCCGCACTGGCCGCAGGTCAAGGGCGGGATCCTGTTCGTCGAGGACGTCAACGAACACCCGTACCGGGTCGAGCGCATGCTGCTGCAACTGCACCAGGCTGGTGTGCTGGCGCGCCAAAAAGCGGTGGTGCTCGGAGCTGTGAGCGACTGGAAGCCCTCGCCGATGGACCGGGGCTACAACCTGAAAGCCATGGTCGACCACATCCGCTCGGTGACCAAGACGCCGGTGCTGACCGGCCTGCCGTTCGGGCACGTGTCCACCAAGGTCACGATGCCCTTTGGGCGCCCTGTTACGTTGCTGGTCGAGCAGCGGAACGCACTCATCGGTTGGTGAGTTCTTCGACAGGTGAAATTCGCTGCCCGCCTTCAATTTTGTTGAGAATGGCTCGCCGACAAGCGGGCTGGGCCTGCGAAAAACCCTAACTCGGGCCCGTAACACCCGGGCATAGAATCTGCAAGAGTCGCCTCGCCGCATCTCCGGGCACAAGCCGGGGGTTGCCGCGGGCGGTTTTGTTTTTTGCCATGCAGGTCGCGCCTATCCGTGCGACGACCCGCGCTTCTTCTTTGGAGTATCCGCATGGGCGGTGTGATCTCGGCGCTGGGCCGCGTCTTGCCACGGCGGCGCTTGCTGTGGGTAGGGGGGCTGGCGCTGGTGGCGCTGGCCGGCTGTGACAACAGCCCGTGGCCCAAGGGCTCCGCCGAGTCGCAGCTGATTTACTCGGCCATGATGGAGAACACGCCGCGGCACGTGGACCCGACGGCGTCGTACTGGTCGAACGACACGCTGGTCACCTACCAGGTCTACGAGCCGCCTTACGGCTACCACTACCTGAAGCGCCCGTTCGAGCTGGTGCCCAAGTCGGCCGAGAAGGTCGTGGCGCCGGTGTACCTGGACAAGAACGGCAACCGCCTGCCCGAGGACGCACCCGGCGAACAGGTGGCCGAGAGCGTGTATGAGGTGCCCATCAAGCGCGGCATCATGTACCAGCCGCACCCTGCCTTCGCCAAGGACGAGCAGGGCCAGTACCGCTACCACCACATGAAGCCCGGCGAGTTGGGCGATCGCCGTTCGCCGATGCAGTTCGAGCAGGGCACGCGTGAACTGGTGGCCGATGACTTCGTCTACGCCCTCAAGCGCCACGCCACCACCCGCATCACGACGCCGATCTTCGGCATCTTCTCCGAGTACGTCGTCGGCTTGAAAGAGTACGGCGACATGGTCAAGAAGGAAGACGCCAAGCTGCGCATGGGCCAGGATCCCTCCAGCCTGGACAAACCCTTCCTCGACTTCCGCAAGTGGCCGCTGGCCGGCGCCACGGCACCGGACAAGCACCTGTTGCGCATCCGCCTGCACGGCAAGTACCCGCAATGGAAGTACTGGATGCAGATGACCTTCACGGCCCCGGTGCCATGGGAGGCCGATGCTTTCTACGCCCAACCCGGCATGGCTGAGAACAGCCTGACGCTGGACAACTGGCCGGTCGGAACCGGCCCCTTCATGGTGACCGAGTTCGTCAAGGACCGGCGCATCGTGATGAAGAAGAACCCCAACTACCGCGGCGAGCCATACCCCTGCGACGGCATGCCTGAAGACAAGGCCAAGGGCTTGCTCGAAGACTGTGGCAAGAAGACGCCGTTCGTCGATGGCATCGTGGCCACCGTGGAGCGCGAGGCAACGCCACAGAAGAACAAGTTCCGCGACGGCTACTACGACATGGAGGTGTTCGAGCGTACGGACCTTGGCATCCAGTACCTGGTGGAGGCCAACGACTCCGACGAGGTTGCCGAAACCTACCGCAAGAAGGGCTTCACCTTCCCGAAGTCCAGCGACGTCAACAGCTACTTCATCGCCTTCAACATGCTGGACCCGGTCATCGGCTGGGGCGAGAACGAAGGCCAGCGTGAGCGCAACCGCAAGCTGCGCCAGGCGATCACGATCGCGATCGATTGGGACGAATACGCCAAGGTCTTCCCGAAGAAGGCTGGCGTGACCGCGATGAGCCTGTTGCCCGAGGGCATTCCGGGCTCGCGCGAGGGCACGCCTGAAGGCGTGAACCCGATGACCCACAAGCTGGTCAACGGCAAGTACGTGCGTCGCCCGATCGAAGACGCGTTGAAGCTGATGGAAGAGGCCGGCTACCCGGACGGTCGTGACGTCAAGAGCGGCAAGCCGCTGGTGATCAACTACGACTACTACGCCCCGCCGACGCCCGAGCGCAAGCCTGAAATCGACTGGGTGGTCAAGCAATTCGCCAAGTTAGGCATCCAGCTGGAAGTGCGGGCAACCGACAACAACCAGTTCCAGGACAAGGTCCGCAAGGGCAAGCACCAAGTCTTCTGGACTGGCTGGAACGCCGACTACCCGGACGCAGAGAATTTTCTGTTCCTGTTCTACGGCCCGAACTCGAAGAGCGTCTCGGACGGCGAGAACGTGGCGAACTACCAGAACCCCGAGTTCGACAAGCTGTTCACCCAGCTGAAGATGATGGACGACGGCCCCGCGAAGCAGGAGATCGTCGACAAGATGAATGACATCCTGCGCCGTGACTCGCCTTTGTCGTTCGGCTTCTATCCCTATGCCTCGGCCGCAGTGCAGAAATGGGTCACCAACTCGAAGCCCGCCATCCTGGTGCGCGACCATGGGCGCTACCTGAAGCTGAACAGCGCCGAGCGCGCTGCCAGTCTGGCCGAATGGAACCGGCCGGTGTGGTGGCCGCTGACGTTGCTCGTCGCGGTGATCGCGGCGGGTGTGCTGATCGCCCGCAACAGCCTGCGCCGCCGTGAACGCATGAATGCGCGCGGCGAGATCCTGGTCTGACTTCGGTAAAGGCCGAGCCTAGAACATGCTTTCCTATACCTTGCGCCGTTTGCTTTACGGCGTGCTGATCCTGCTGGGTGTCAACCTGGCGACCTTCTTCCTCTTCTTCACCGTCAATACGCCGGACGACATGGCGCGCCTGAACATCGGCGGCAAGCGCGTCACGCAGGAGCTGATCGAAAAGTGGAAGGTCGAGCGCGGCTATGACAAGCCGCTCTACTGGAACGACAAGCTCAAGGGCAGCAACAAGCTGACCGAGACGATCTTCTGGGAGCGCTCGGTCTCGCTGTTCACGCTGAACTTCGGCCGTGCCGATGCTGAAAGCGGTGGCGACCTGGGCCACGAGGTGGCGACGCGCATGTGGGTCAGCGTGCAGCTGGCGCTGCCGATCTTCCTGCTGCAGGTGATATCGAGCACGGGCTTCGCGCTTTTGCTCGTGATGTTCAGACACACCAAACTCGATTTATGGGGCGTGGTCTTGTGTGTGCTGATGTTGTCGATCTCCAGCCTGTTCTACATCATCGTCGGGCAGTACCTTTTCTCACGCGTCTTCAAGCTGGTGCCGATTTCAGGCTACACGCAGGGGCTGGATCTGGCCCGCTTCCTGGTGCTGCCGGTGATGCTGTCGGCCTTGGCCCGCCTGGGCACGGAAGCGCGCTTGTACCGCGCGATGTTCCTCGAGGAGATCGGCAAGGACTACGTCCGCACGGCACGGGCGAAGGGCCTGAGCGAGTACGTGGTCCTGTTCCGCCATGTGCTGCGCAACGCGATGATCCCGATCATCACCAGCATGGGTGGCTACCTGCCTTATGTGTTCATGGGCAGCCTGGTGTTCGAGAGTTTCTTCGGCATCCCGGGTCTCGGCGCCTACGTGATCGAGGCGATCGGCAAGCAGGATTTCGCCATCGTCCGCACGATGGTGTTCGTCGGCTCGCTGCTCTACATCGCGACCTACATCCTGATCGACATCGCCTATTCCTGGGTCGACCCCCGGGTGCGCCTGGCTTGATCGCTGGCCAAAACGAAAGAACTCTGGAGTCTCGGTGATGCCGAAGTTTGTGATGTTGTGGACCGACGTGTCCGTCTGGCTGCTGATCGTCGCCATGGTGGCCTACGGCTGGACGGTGGCGCGCAAGCCGAACCTGTCCGCCAACTGGGGCAAGGTGTTCCGCAGTGCGCCGGCGTTGTCGTCGTCGCTGGTGCTGCTGGCCTGCTTGCTGGTCACGCTGGCCGACAGCGTGCATTTCCGGCCGGTGTTGCCACCGGCCGCCAGTGCCGCTGCCGGCAGCGACGCGGTGTATGACACGCGTGTGCAGTCGGTGCTGGATGCCGGGTTGCGCCAGGTCGTGCAATCGCGTGAGTCAACCTATTCGCGGCCCTTGGCCTATGTGGGCTTCACCAAGGAGTCGGCCGATGTGAACGGCAAGGTCGAGCGCATCGCGCCGAGGCTGAAGTTTGGCGGTGCACACCTGACAGATCCGGACACCCAATGGTCGGGTGACGTGACGAAGCGCGTCGTGATGGGCATGGCGGTTGGCGCCCTGGTCGCCGCGCTGCTGTGCGCGTTGCTGATCGCCGCAGTGTCACGAGCCCGCGGGGAAGGGTGGTCCACCACCTTCGGCAAGATTCGCTGCCACGAAACCCCGGTGCCCTGGATGGCAGCTTGCTGGACGTTGTTCGGTCTGGGCCTGCCTATCGGCGTGTTGATTTCGTTGATGGGCCACTACCACGTGTTCGGCACGGACATCACCGGCAACGACGTGATGTACCAGACGCTGAAGAGCATCCGCACGGCATTCGTGATCGGCACGCTGGCCACGCTGGCCACGCTGCCCCTGGCGGTGGTGCTGGGCATCATGGGCGGCTACCTGAAGGGCTGGGTCGACGAGCTGATCCAGTACTTCTACACCGTGCTGTCATCGATCCCGAACATCCTGCTGATCGCTGCTTGCGTGCTGATGGTGCAGGTTTTTCTCGACAAGCATCCGGAGCTGTTCGAGACCGGTGTCGAGCGCGCCGATCTGAAACTCTTCCTGTTGTGCGCGGTGCTGGGCCTGACCGGCTGGGCCAGCCTGTGCCGCCTGCTGCGCGGCGAGACGCTGAAGCTGCGCGAGCTGGAGTTCGTGCAGGCGGCGAACGCGTTCGGCGTCGGCCAGGCTCGCATCATGATGCGGCACATCTTCCCGAACGTGGTGCACCTGATCCTGATCGTCACGGTGCTCGATTTTTCGGCGCTGATCCTCTACGAAGCCGTGCTGTCGTATGTCGGCGTGGGCGTCGATCCGTCGATGAACAGCTTCGGCGGGATGATCAATTTCGCCCGCAACGAGATGAGCCGCGACCCGGTGGTCTGGTGGCCCTTCGCATCGGCCTTCATCTTCATGGTGACCTTGGTGCTGTCGGCCAACCTGTTTGCCGACGGCGTGCGCGATGCGTTCGACCCGCGGGCCCGCGTGTTCCGCCCGCGTCCGATCACCCATCAAAAGAAGCCGGCTTGACAGGCAACCACCCCTAGACACCTTTGGTGTCGTCCCCCGAGGGGATCAGTCCTCTTGGGACGGCCCTGCAAGGACCGAGATCACCATGCTGGAAATCAAGAATATCAAGGTCGAACTGGACGCAGAGCACGGCCTGGTGCGCGCCATCGACGGGATGCGGCTGACGCTGCAGCGCGGCGAGACTTTCGCGCTGGTCGGCGAGTCGGGCTGCGGCAAGAGCATGACGGCGCTGGCGCTGATGCGCCTGTTGCCCGAAAACGGCTACATCGCCTCGGGCGATGTGCTGGTTGATCAAGAAGACGTGCTGGCACTGCCCGAGTCGCAGATGCGCGCGGTGCGCGGCGGCCGCATCGGCATGATCTTCCAGGAGCCTTCGACCAGCCTGAACCCGGTCATGAAGATCGGCGACCAGATCGTCGAATCCATCGAGGCACACACACCACTGCGCGGCGAGGCGGCCCGTGCCAAGGCGCTGGACTGGCTGCGCAAGGTCGGCATCCCCGAGCCCGAGCGCCGCATCGACGACTACCCGTTCCGCATGAGCGGTGGTCAGAAGCAGCGCGTGATGATCGCGATGACGCTGGCCGGCGAGCCCGACTACATCATTGCCGACGAGCCCACCACCGCGCTCGACGTGACCATCCAGGCTCAGGTGCTGGACCTGCTGAAGCAACTCCAGGCCGAGCACGGCTTGGGCTTGCTGCTGATCACCCACGACCTGGCGGTGGTCTCGGGCATGGCGCACCGCGTGGCGCTGATGTATGCCGGCCAGATCATCGAAGTGGCCACGGCCGAAGAGTTCTTCTCGGCGCCCAAGCACCCTTATGCGAAGGCACTGCTGCGTGCGCTGCCGGATTCGACCCGCCGCGGGCAATCGCTGGCCGCCATCCCCGGTACCGTGCCGCCGCTGACCACCCAGTTCGAAGGCTGCCGTTTCGAGCCTCGCTGCTATTGCGCTGAGCCGGCCTGCAAGACGACGCTGCCCGAGCTGTACAGCCTGGCCGGGTCCCGGTCTGTGCGGTGTCTGCGTTATGCCCCGGGCCACGATGCCCAGGCCACCGAAGCCATCATCAACATCGTGCCGCCCGCGGCGCCGGTCCAGGCTGGCAAAGCCGCGGCAGCCAGCGGTGCCCAGCCGCTGTTGCAGATTGACCAGCTGCGCGTTCGCTTTCCGATCCGCAAGGGCCTGCTGCAGCGTGTGCAGGGCTACTTCGACGCAGTCGACGGTATCTCCTTCAAGGTCCATGCGGGCCAGACACTGGCGCTGGTCGGCGAATCCGGTTGCGGCAAGACGACGACCGGCAAGGCCATCGTCCAGTTGCTACGCCACCAAGCCACCTTCGAGGGGCGTGCGCTGCTCGAAGGGCAGAACCTGTTCGAACTGGAAGGCGAGCCGCTGCAGAAGGCCCGGCGCGACATCCAGATCATCTTCCAGGATCCATTCGCCTCGTTGAACCCACGCATGCGGGTGTTCGACATCCTCGAAGAAGGTCTGCTGTCACTGCAGCCGAACCTGGACGCCACGGCGCGCCGCGATCGCCTGCAGCGCCTGACCGATCAAGTGGGCTTGCGCCGAGACGCGCTCGACCGCTACCCGCATGAATTCTCGGGCGGTCAACGCCAGCGCATTGCGATCGCCCGCGCGTTGGCGGTCCAGCCCAAGCTCATTGTTTGCGACGAACCGACGTCTGCCTTGGACGTGTCGGTGCAAGCGCAGATCCTGAACCTGCTGCGTGACCTGCAGCGGGAGCTGGGCGTGTCCTACCTCTTCATCACGCACAACATCGGGGTGGTCGAGTACATCGCCGACGAAGTGGCCGTGATGCGCTCCGGCCGCATCGTGGAGCAGGGGACCTGCGACGAGGTGATTGGCCATCCGCGCGACGCCTACACAAAGAAGCTCATTGCCTCGGTGCCGAGGCTCGCGACAGTGGGTGTTTGACGCCGTCGATGAGGGTTAACTCTAGTTCCCTTCACGCCTTTCGATGAAACATATGCGGCCCGGCGCTCAGGCGACCGGGCCGCGTTGTTTTGGTCGCCAGGACCCTGCGTTGATTGACTAGACAAGTCATTCGCAGCGGTGGAATGTGCTGCGTAAACACAACAAACGCCGCCGCAAAAACCGTTGTAGAGGGTTTCCCGCTAGCGGGGCCCAAAGATGGGTCAGTGACAATCCGTTCACATGTTTTCGACGTGGGTACAGCCAGGCTTCACAAGACCGGCATGTGACTTGCTTCGTGACAGGGTCTATCGATCAACCTTCCCTTACTCAGGAGTGGTACGTATGTTCCAGAAAACAAAGCTCAACACGAGCTTGCTGCTTGCCTTCGGTGGCGGGCTGATCCTGGCGTCCGGCGCGGCGTCCGCGCAAGAGCGCGTCGAGATCACCGGTTCCCGCATCAAGACCGTTCAGACCGAAGGCACCTCGCCGGTCGTCGTGCTGGGCAAGGAAGCGATTGCACTGGAAGGTGTTCGCAACGCCGAACAACTGCTGAACAACCTGCCCCAGGTCTTTGCTGACCAGGGTGGCAGCGTGTCGAACGGTGCTACCGGCACCGCGACCGTCAACTTGCGCAATTTCGGCTCGACCCGCACCCTGGTGCTGATCAACGGTCGTCGCCTGCCTGCCGGCAGCCCGCGCGATGTGTCGAGCGACTTGAACCAGATTCCGGTGTCGCTGATCAAGCGCGTCGAAATCCTGACCGGTGGCGCATCAGCCATCTACGGTTCAGACGCTATCGCCGGTGTGGTGAACTTCATCCTCGACGACAAGTTCGAGGGCGTTCAGATCGACCTGAACCACGAGTTTTACAACCACAGCCAGCACATGGACAAGGCGTTCAAGGACGCCAACGCTGCACGTGGTTTCAAGCTGCCGGGCGACGTTAGCTCTGACGGCAAGGTCACTGATTTCAACTTGACCCTTGGCGGCAACTTTGCTGATGGCAAGGGCAACGCTACATTGTTCCTGGCCCACAAAACCGAAGATCCGGTTACTCAGGACAAGCGCGACTTCTCAAACTGCGCGATCGGCGCGGGCGCGGACTTCGGTCTTCCGGATGGCACTTGGGGTTGTAGCGGCTCGTCGACGACCGCGCCCGGTCGGTTCCGCAACATCGGGGGTGACGGTGCCAACTGGACCATCAATCCCGACGGCACAGTTCGCCCTTACGTGGGTGCTACTGACGCCTACAACTTCGCGCCCACCAATTATTTCCAACGTCCGTCGGATCGTTATACAGCCCACGCGACTGCTTACTACGATATAGCGGACTACGCTCGCGTCTATGGCGAGTTCGGTTTCCATGATGACCATACGGTTGCCCAGATCGCGGCTAGTGGGTCCTTCTATGGCGGCGTTCCCTACGAAATCAGCTCGGACAATCCGCTGTTGAATCAAAGCTGGAAGGACGCTCTCGGTTTCACCGGGCCGGGTCAGTCGACCACCATGTACATTGGTCGCCGGAACGTCGAAGGCGGGGGCCGTCAAGACGACATTCGCCACACGTCTTACCGTGGCGTGATGGGTGTGAAGGGCGACATTGGCGACAGCTGGAGCTATGACGTCTACGGATTGGTCGGCAAGGTGCTGTACCAAGAGGTCTACAAGAACGATTTCTCCAACACTCGTCTGCTGCGCGCGATGGATGTCGTTGACGACGGCAATGGCAACGCTGTGTGCCGTTCGGTGGTCGACGGCTCCGATCCGAACTGCGTGCCTTACAACATTTGGGCATACAACGGTGTGACGCCGGAGTCGCTTGCCTACTTGCAGACCCCCGGCTTCCAAAAGGGCTTTACTTCGACTGAAGTTGTGTCGGCATCGGTCAACGGTGACCTCACCGGCTACGGTGTGAAGACGCCTTGGGCGAAGAGTGGTCTCGGTGTTGCTGTCGGCGTGGAGCACCGTACGGAAGAGGTGAATCTAGAAACCGACCAAGCGTTCACGACCGGCGATCTGGCTGGGCAGGGCGGGCCCACCATCGGCTTGAATGGATCGTTCAACGTAGTGGACGTGTTCACCGAGTTGCGTATGCCGCTGATCGAGAAGGCGCCTTGGGCAGAGCTGCTGGCTGCCAATGCCAGCTATCGCTATTCGGACTACAGCACCGGCAAGACTACCAGCACCTGGGGCCTGGGCCTGGAATGGGCGCCGGTGAGCCAGCTGAAGGTTCGGGCGAGCGCCCAGAGGGCGTCACGCGCAGCGAACATCATTGAGCTGTACCAAGCGCGGGGCCTCGGCCTTTACGACAATGTTGGTGGTGACCCGTGCGCGGGGGTCGTGGACAACGATCCCACGACCGACTCGCCTACGGCGTCGCTGGAACAATGCATGCGGACTGGCGTTACGCCGGCTCAGTACGGCACTGGCGCGATCGACAACAGCCCGGCGGGCCAGTACAACGCGATTTTCGGCGGTGAGACGACGCTTAAGCCGGAGACCTCAAGCAGCTGGACGCTGGGCTTCGTGATCAACCCGATCAAGGACATGAACCTGACGCTCGACTACTTCTACCTGAAGGTCGACCAGACCATCGGGCCGAAGCTGGCGACTGTGACGTTGGATCAGTGCCTGAAGACTGGTGATCCGCAGTTTTGCGATCTGATCCATCGCTCGACGGCCAGTGGTTCCCTGTGGACGGGCGATGGTTTCATCTACTCGCTGAACACGAACCTGTCCTACAAGAAGACGGAAGGTTTGGACTTCGGGGCTGACTATCAGCTGAAGATGGAAGGCATGGGACGCCTGGACTTCGCGTTCAAGGGCACTTGGCTCAAGAGCTTCATTGCCGAAGACTCGGTTGGCCTTGGTGGCTATGACTGCGCCGGCTACTATGGCGACACTTGCGGCACTCCCGCTCCGAAGTGGCGCCATTCGCTGCGTACGACTTGGCGCTCGCCGTGGAACGTCGACCTGTCGTTGAACTGGCGTTACATCGACTCGGTGAAGATCGACCTCAGCAGCTCCGACCCCCACCTGTCTGGTGACTATGACCAACTGGTGAAGAAGCTGGACTCGAGAAGCTACTTCGACGTGGGTGCTTCGTGGAAGGCCACGAAGAACGTCACGTTGTCGGCAGCGGTCAACAACATCCTGGACCAGGATCCGCCGATCCGCAACCAAGGCTCCGGCTTCGTGAACGGCAACACCTACCCGGTGGTGTACGACGCGCTGGGCCGTCGCGTGTCGCTGACGCTGAACGCCAAGTTCTGATCGAATGCCGGCGCAAGCCGGATCAGCAAGGCAAGGGGTCGCTACGGCGACCCCTTTTTCATTTTTATCTGAACAGTCTGGGGCCTCGCGATGCATTGCTGCGTAGCCGTTTGTCGCACAGCACCTTGGACCAACCTAATCGCCGAATGAGTCCCGCGTCTTGTCCCGACCGAGTTGGCATGGAAGCGTTTGTTGTCGGGCAAGAAGTTGAGAATTTTTGACGCGCGCCCCTCAAAACTGGTGAAGTGACAAGGTGTGTCCTCGGTGACAATCCCGCAGCCCAAAATTGATCGGGCCCAGGGAGGGATAAGAGATGGCTGGTGGCGACTTGCGCGCTGTGGATACGTGCGCTCATGGCATTGCTGACGTTGGTTTGTCGCGAGGCTTCGCGGCGATATGCCGGTTGGTGATGCGCTCGCCCAAGGCGCTGGCATCTTGGTTCCTGCTGTTCACTGGGCTGCTGCTGAGCGGCAACGCCGCGGCGACCGTTTTCAGCAATCTGTCGGTATCACCGACCAGTGGTCAGGTGGCAGCGGGCGCGACGCTGCCTGTCACCTTCAACTACAACGTGGTTTGGTCGAGCGCAGGCGACTGCGGCCTGACGATCAAGAAGGTCGAACTGGTTGACGGCTCGACGGTCCTCAACACCAAGACCTACACGGTCAACTCAGGTTGTGGCAGCGAAGCCGAGATCCTGGATGAGCTGCGTGTCGGGCCGCTGACAGCCAACCTGGGCGTTGGCACCCACGATCTCTTCCTGCGCGCATACACCAACCTCAACGGCGCCTCGACCTCCACCCACTACACGGTCACAGTGACGCAGGCGAATGCGGCGCCAGTGGCCACGCTGACGAGCCCGGCCAATGGAGCCTCGTACACCTTGGCGGTGGGGGCGACGACCTACGCCGTGCCCGTCAAGGGCAGCGCCGCTGACAGCGACGGCACGATCAGCAGCATCGATGTGGTGGTCAATAACGTGGTGGTGCAGACCGTCAACGCCGCCAGCGTAGATGTCACGCGCGCGTTGGCCGCGGGCACGCACACCATCAAGCTGGTGGCCAAGGACAACAAGGGCGCGACGGACAGCAGTTCCATCTCGACCATCACGGTCAAGGTGCCCAATGTGGCGCCTTCGGTCAGTTTCACGTCGCCGGCCAACGGGACCAGCTATTCGCTGGCGATCGGTTCCAACACCTACAGCGTGCCGATCAAGGGCACGGCCACCGACAGCGACGGCACGGTCAGCAGCATTGACGTGTATGTGGACAACGCGGTTGTTCAAACCGTCTCGGGTGCGACGGTCAATATCACCAAGGCCTTGGCCGCAGGCAGCCACACAGTCAAGCTGGTGGCCAAGGACGATGACGGCGCGGCCACGAGCAGCGCCACGTCCAGTATCACGATCAACCGTACGCCGGTGTTGTTCCGCTCGCAAAGCGCGACGACCACGGGTGGTGTGGTGTTGTCCGGCGGTACGTGGAGCTCGGGCATCAACTACTCGGTCGACATGGGTGGCGCCTGCGACGCCATCAACAAGGTGGAGCTGCGCGAAGGCACGACCGTGCTGGCAACTCGCACCTATACCGTCAAGACCACCGGCTGCGGCGGCGGCGACCCGCTGGACGAATTGCGCACGGGCGTACTCAGCGCCAATCTCGGCGTCGGAACGCACTCGATCTACCTACGTGCGTACTCAGCCTTCTTCGAGACGGGCGATTCGAACACCTACACCGTCAAGGTCACGCTCAACGTGGCACCGGTGACCACGCTGAGCGCGCCGGCCAACAACACGGCTTACGTTCTTGCGCCCGGGGTGACGACCTACAGCGTGCCCATCCAGGGCAGCGCCACCGACAGCGACGGCACGGTCAGCAGCATCGACGTGGTGGTCGACAACGTGGTGGTGCAAACCGTCACTGGCACCAGCGTCAACATCAACCGGTCGCTGGCGGCAGGTACGCACACGATCAAGCTGGTGGCCAAGGACAACCTGGGCACGACGGACAACAGCTCGATCTCCACGATCACCGTCACGCCGGGCAACAACGCCGACTACGTGTCGCAAAGCGTGCCCACGACGATGGTGGCGGGCCAGACGTACAACGTCACGGTCACGATGACCAACACGGGCGCCAACACCTGGGCGGCTAATTCGGTCTACAAGCTGGGCTCGCAGAACCCGCCAAGCAATACCACCTGGAACAGCGGCCGGGTCGTCGTCGATTCCGCCGTGGCCTCAGGGGCCCAGAAGGCCATCACCTTCCCCGTCACGGCGCCTGCGACCGCGGGCACCTACAACTTCCAGTGGAAGATGATCAAGGAGGGCATCGAATGGTTTGGTGACCTGACGCCCAACGTGGCTGTCAACGTGGTCCTCGCACCGACGCTCACCGTCCAGCGCACGCCGTCGCCGATGATTGCCGGCGAGAAGTACACCCTGACCTGGAATTCGTCGAACGCCACTTCGGTGGCCTACACCTGCACGTCCACCGGCACCGGGTTCACCGGCAGCGCCACGCTGGCTGCAGATGGCACGCAAACCAACACGGCCGCAACAGGCTGGGTGGGCTACCCCTCGACCTGCACCTGGACGGCCACCGGCCCCGGCGGCACCAAGACCGTCACCGAGACGATGACCACGGTGGCGCCGACGCACAACGCGCAAGTCATCTCCCAGATCGTGGCGCCCACCATGAATGCGGGCCAGGCCTATTCGGCGTCGGTGACGATGAAGAACACCGGCAACGGCACCTGGTTTGCAGGCACCGGCTTCCAGCTGGGTTCGCAGAATGCGGCTGACAACACCACTTGGGGCTTGTCGCGCGTCAGTGTCGATGAGGCGGTAGCGCCTGGCGACGAACACACCTTCGTCTTCCCGATCGAAGCGCCAACGACGGTCGGCACCTACAACTTCCAATGGAAGATGGTGCGCGCCGGCTCGACCTGGTTCGGTGCGGCCACGACCAACGCGACAGTCTCGGTTGTCAGCGCCACCACGCTGATCCCGGTGCCCATCACGCCGCCGCACTTGGGCAATGCCGACGCCGGCACGCTGCCGGGCGAGTTGGGTGTCAGCAACTCAGGTGCCGCCACCTACGGCTTCCCGATCGAGGTGCCGCCGGGCACGGCGGGCCTGAAGCCGAATCTGTCGCTGAACTACAGCAGCCAGGCCGGCAACGGCCCGCTGGGCCTGGGTTGGAGCCTGAGTGGCCTGTCCAGCATCCACCGCTGTGGCAAGACCATTGCGCAAGACGGCGCCAACGGCCGCATCCGCTTCGACAAGAGCGACCGCCTGTGTCTGGACGGTCAGCGCCTGGTGCTGGTGAACAAGCCCTGGGCCAGAACCAGCGACGCGGTGGCCGACATGGCTGCCAACGACACCGCCTACTGGGCCGACGATGCGGAGTACCGCACCGAGATCGACAGCATCAGCCGCATCAGGGCGCAGGGTACGGGCCTGGCGGCCCGCCGCTTCGAGGTCGAGACCAAGGACCACCGCCTGATGTGGTACGGCGGCAATGACAGCCAAGGCATCAACACGACCAGCAACGTCAAGGCCATCGTCACGACGATCAACCCGGGTGATCCGAACAACCAAGTCCTGCCGTACAACAAGAGCAGCGCCCTGTCGTGGGCGGTGGACCGGATCGAAGACCGGGCCCACAACTACATCAGCTTCACCTACGAGCAAGACAGCACCACCGGCGAACACAAGCCGATGACGATCCGTTATGGCGGCGTGGGCTTGCCGGCGCATGCGGCAGTGCAGCTCGTCTACGAAGCCCGGCCCGATGTCTGGAAGAGCTATGTCGACGATGCGCGCAACGACGTGCGCAACCGCATCAGCCGCATCCGCACCTACATCGGCACCAACCTGAATGGCGACGTGGTGGCCGACGGCACGATGGTGCGCAACTACGCCTTCGGCTATGAGCAAAGTGAGACCAGTGGTCGCAGCATGCTCAAGTCGGCCTATGCATGTGCGCGCAACCCGCAAAGCGGGGCACAGGAATGCCTGCCGGCGACCAGCTTTGCGTGGGGTAAACCGGCCAGGGCGGCGGGTTGGGTCAGTCGCGGCATGTTCTCGGGCGCCCCGAACATGACCACGTCCACGGTCATCGAAGGCATCACCCACACAGCGGTGCACGCCGAGTACTTCGCATTCGCTGACTTCGAGAACCACGGCTACACCGATGTGCTGGAAAAGCGCGTCGCATCGCCCACACCGGTGGCTGCGCCAAGTGGGCCGGGCCTGATCAAGGACGCCAACTCGATCCCGATGGGGACGATGCGCAACCAGTACCGCTACTTCCACAACAACAACGGCGCTGGCTTCACGCTCTACAACTACAAGATCAGCACCGGCCAGAACTTCGTGGTGCTGGCCCACGCTGACTTCGATGGCGACGGTGCGCCGGACCTGCTGGTGGACATCGAGTCCGTCGGCTCGAAGATCTGCATGTCTCCGCTGGGCCAGAAGGGCCCGCAAGGTGCCCCGGGCTCGACGATCACCTTCAACTGCAGCAACAGCCTGGCGTCGATCGGCAGGAACATTGACTTCCAGACCCCGCACGTGCTGGACGTTCTCGGTGACGGGCGTTCGGGCTTGTACAGCCGTGTCGACCTGATGAACTACGACGCGACCTTGTGCATTCAAGGCGCGTGCATGACGGACACGCAGCCGCCCCTCAGCTACCTTGGCTACGTCTACGACGAACATGGCTCGCCGCCGCTGCCGCTGTCCAAGCACGTCACCTTCGACCAGATGGTGGATTTCGCGGGCACCGGCAAGCAGCAGGACGCGCGCTTGACCCAGCCGCACTATCTGAAGTCGTGGTCTGACGTTGACGGGGCGCATTACGGGAATCGCTGGGAGAACACGCAGCCCATCGTCTATATGACGGGCTTCCGGCAGCCCGGGACGACCGATGCGGCCTATGGCGCTGGGTCCATGGTCCCGTACAAATACGCCGAATACGACCCGAAGGTCTGCGTCAACAACGACTGCACAGGCGTGCTGCCTCCGTACGGCTTCGATGTCGGCGACAACGCCGCAGGTGACTTCAATGGCACGGGCTACAGCGGCCTGATGTTCGGTTTCCTGGAACTGGCGTATAACCCGCCGAGGTATTCGCGTGCCGAGCTGACGTTGTGCCTGTCCACCGGGCGCCGCGTGGACTGCGGCGTGCGCAAGAAGTACAGCGGTGCCAACTACATCGCACCGGACTCGGTGGGCAACTACGTCGGTGACGGCATGCCCGCGCTGCGCGGCACGCCGACCACGATCGATGCCAACGGCATGATGCAGTACGGCACGCCGCAGGTGTGCCGGATGCTGGGCGACGACACCACAGGCGGCACCGGCACCGCCGACAGCAACATCGTCTGTGACCCGTGGCCCGGCATGGCGCCGGCCGGCTATTCATATGAGATGGACTTGCTGGGCACCGGCCGCACGCAGGTCATGGTCTATGGCCAGGGCAGCGCCAATTGGGAGGTCTACGAGCCCATCGACCGGGCCGCTGCCAACCAGGCGCTGGACCGCATCTACCAGGTCACCAACGGCATCGGTGCCGTGTCGAAGGTTGAGTACGTGGACGGCGTGCCCACGGGCACTGTCACCCGCTCGGGCACCAGCACGCTGAGCTACCCGAAGCATGTGAATGCCGGCACCGGCAAGATCGTCAAGCGCCTGATCAAGGACAACGGCGTCAGCGCGGACCGCAGCACGAGCTATCAGTACGAAGACTCGGGCATCGATGTGTCCGGCCGTGGCTCGCTGGGCTTTGCGAAGGTGACGATCACCGACGAGCAGACCGGTGTCGTGACAACGACCAAGTACTCGCAGCAGTGGCCCTACCTCGGCATGGTGGCGTCGAGCACGTTGACACACCCGGCTGCGCCCAAGGCTTTGTCGACCACGACCAACACGCTGGCCAACAAGACCATCACGCAGGCCAACAACGAAACGACCGTCTGTCCGTTTGTCGGTGTGAGCGTAGTCGAGCGTTTCGATCTGAATGGACAGGGTGATTCGTTGGGCAAAGTCACGACCAAGGGTGTGGACACGGCCAACGTGCAGTACGACAACTACTGCAACCTGCAGAAGATGCAGGTGATCTCCGAGGGCTCGGCCACCGATGCAGCGGCGACCTTCACGACCAAGACGGAAAACGAATACGCTAATCTGGACTCCGCCAACTGGCTCGTGGATTTGGTCAGCAAGACAACCGTTACCAAGTCCCACAGCGCCGATGCCAAAAGCATCCCTCGCACCAAGGACTTCGTCTACGACGCGGCCGGCCGCGTGAAGACCGAAACCATTCAGTCGGGCAACCTGGCGCTGAAGCTGACTGTCGACTACGGTCGTGCAGACAACCCATTCGGCCTGGTCAACACCAAGAAGGAGACGTGGCGCGATCCACTCACCCTGACTGACCGCACCCGTACGACGTCGACCAGCTACGACGCCAACGGCCGCGCCCCCGTCACGGTGACCAACCCCGCCAACCTTAGCGAGACCCTGGGCTACGACTTGGGGTCTGGCGCGATGACCAGCCGCCTTGACGCGAACCAGTTGTCCACCACTTGGACGGTGGACGGCTTCGGCCGCGTGCAGGTGGACCTTCGCGCTGATGGGAGCGAGACGCGCAACTACCTGAAGAAATGCGACAGCGGTTGCCCAACAGGCGCCGTTGCGGCCAAAGTCGTTGATCACTTCCGAGACACCACCCGCATCGGGGTACCCCAGGTCAGCTATGTGGATAGCGCCGGCCACGCGCTGCGTAACCAAAGCTGGGGCTTCGATGGTCGCGCTATCGTGTCCGACCTGGAGTACGACCCGCTGGGCCGCCTGTGGAAGACCTACCAGCCGCGCTACAGCGGTGACACCGCGGTGCTGGCCAGCCGCCAGGCGTATGACGACCTGGGTCGAGCAATCGACGTCTTCACCTTCGATGAGACCGGCGTCGAGCGTTCGTTGCACACCGACTACCAGGGCATGACCACGGCCATCACCAACGCCAAGAGCCAGACGCGCAAAGACAAGCGCGATGTGCTGGGCCTGGTGCGCGAAGTGACCGACGATCTGTTGGGCGTCACCAAGTTCGCCTACGACCCATTCGGCAATCTGACGCAGACGATCGACCCGAACACCAATGTCATCAGCGTCAGCTTCGACGACCTGGGCCGCAAAACCCAGTTGAAGGACCCCGACCTGGGCCAGACCGACTACATCGTCGATCCGCTCGGCCGCACCCGCAAGCAAATCAGCCCGCTGCAGCGCGCGGCGTCCAAGTTCACCGAGACGGACTATGACGTGCTCGATCGCATGACGCTGCGCATGGAGCCCGATCTCGAAAGCCACTGGGCCTACGACACCGCCACCAAGGGCAAGGGTCAATTGGCCGAGGCGTACACCGGTCCGAGCACGGCCAAGGACTATCGCCGCGTCCACAGCTACGACAGCCTGGGCCGCCCGAGCACGACCACCCAGACGCTGACGGATGGCGACTACAAGGCGACGCCGACCTATGACCTCTGGGGCCGGGTCAGCAAGCAGACCTACCAGCGCGGCACCGATGTGGCCAAAGCCTATGACCTTCGCTACAACACCTACGGCTACCAGTCGTCGGTGGAGCGCGCGGGCCTGGTGCTGTGGCAACCGAATGAGCAAGACGCATCGAACCGCGTGCTGCAGGCAACGCTGGGCAATGGCCTGACGCAGGACCGCTCTTTCAACGCCAACACCGGTCGCCTGGAAGCCAGCATGCTCAAGACGGCAGGCTTGGCCGTGCGGCTGCAAGAGGGCTACGTCTACGACCCGTTGGGCGCCGTGACGCGGCGCGAGCAGTACTGGGACAGCGTCGGCTTCGGTGAAGACTTCACCTACGACGACCTGAACCGATTGCTGAGCAGCGAGGTCGATGGCCAGGCTGTCAAGAGCTTCATCTACGACGCGGCTGGCAACATCAAGTCCAAGACCGGCGCGGGCACCTACACGTATCCGGCGCAGGGCGCTACCGCCGTGCGTCCGCATGCGGTGCAAACCGTCAGCGGCATCACGGGTACCTTCAGCTACGACGACAACGGCAATCTGCTCAGCGGTGCCAGTCGCACGATCAGCTGGAACAGCTTCGACATGCCCATTCGGATCACCAAGAGCACGAACTGGAGCGAGTTCGTCTACGGGCCTGAGCATCAGCGTGCCAAACAGACCCGCGGCGACGGTACGGTGGTTATCTATGCGGGCACGCAAGAGGTGGAGACCAAGGCGGGTGTGACCACTGTCAAGACCTATTGGCCCAACGGCATCGGTCTGGAAATCGACAAACCAGGGCAAGCCACGCAGCTGATGTGGACCCATGTCGACCGTCTTGGCAGCGTTGTGGCGATCACCGACGCCAACGGCAACCTAGCCGAGAAGCTGGAGTACGACGCTTGGGGCAAGCGCCGCAGCGCCACTGACAGCAACTCGACGCCGGATTCACTGGACGGCGTCATCGACAACAAGGGCTTCACTCACCACGAGATGCTCGATCAGCTTGATCTCGTGCACATGAATGGGCGGGTCTACGACCCATTCACAGGGAAGTTCTTGTCGGGAGATCCGTTAGTTCAAGACCCCCTCAATGGTCAGAACTACAACCGGTATAGCTACGTCTTCAACAATCCGACCAACCTCACAGATCCAACCGGGTTCGCGGCGAACTGCGCTCCATCAACCGGGAGCCGAATTTCAAACTGCAGTGCGGATGAAAAGGCGATCGCTCGAGCGGCTGAACTTTGCGCCGCCGGCTGCTTGGCGGTGGCAAAGGATGCGAACGGGAACGTAACCGGGACTGCATACATTTCGACAAAGAAGAACGTCATTTTTAAAGTTGACGCTAGCAACAACACGAATTCTGCTATCGCAAAGCTCGGCGGCTCGTCAGTGGGGGCAGATAGAGGCCTTCCGCTGAAGATTATTGGAGAAAAGGGCCCAGGTGACGCGGGATACATCCCCGGCGCCAAGGAGGCGCTGCCGCGACCAACCATGGAGCTCGCGGTGGATGTGCTGTCTTTGGCTGACGTCGGCATAGGGCTCCTCAAGTTTGGTCCGAAGTTGGTATCCAAGATTTCGGCTTGGTTTGTGCGGGAATCGGCACCGGCCGCCAAGACTACTGCCGAGGCTCTTGCTGATGGAGCGAAAGTTCTTACGAAGAATGCTGAAACGGGAGAGAAAATGTATGGCCCGTACCATCGAGTGGGCGACTCAGAAGAAACTATTAAGGCAGTTCAAGCATCAGGCGAGTTGCGTGGAAATCCGACGCGAAACTACATGCCGTCGCCGTTTCCAAAGGTCAAGGCATATGAGGGGCCTCTACCGGACGGGAAGAAAGGTTTTGAATTCTTCACAAACGTCGCTCCTGATGTGGGCCACGTGCCCGGCCAACCACTTTGGATGTCGACGAGACCGGGCGTATGGGAGGAGAATGGGCAGGCTGTCATTAAATGTAGCATCGTGAAAGTGAATTGCTAACTATGAGTGCTCTTCCGAAAATGAATTGGCCGAGTGGAGATTGTCGGCCAATATTGGCTACTCCGAAATCGGTGCTGAATATCGCGCGCGCGCTCAGGGTTGATGTTTTCCGAGGAGTGGATGATTTGGACCGATTCGAAGGAGTGGCGCTTAATGACGATACTGTCGGATCTATACTGGTCATGGCGCATGAGAATAATCCAGTCCGATTGACGGCTGTCTATGTCGATTCCGACAAGGTTGGCTCGGAAACTGAGGATCGTGTAATTCGAATTCTTGATCTCCACGAATCAGAGGTGGCGTGGCGTCAGAGTGCTGTGGGCTAGGATCAGGATTGCGGTGCGTCGGGAGCCCGGGGTAAGCCTCAAGCGGCAGGTCACAAGGAAGCTTGGGAAATCAGGGTTCGCAAAGCCGGATTCGCGACACCGGGGGCCTGCATTCTTGTACGCCCCGTGCACACCTTGACGCAGGGGGGTAGTAGCTCAAGCAAGAAGCGAAGCAGGAGCGGGCAACGGAGCGGCGGCCATTGAGGATCGAATGGCCGGGTGCGCTGTACCACGTCACATCGCGGGGGAGATGGGCGCGAGCCGGTCGTCGTTGACGACGAGGACCGGGGCAGACCTGGGTGGGTGTGCTGGGCGATGCGAGTGGGTGCTTTGGCTGGCGGATGCATGCTTGGTGCTTGATGACCCACCACTACCACCTGTAGCTCGAAACACCTCACGGTCAACTGGCGCGTAGGGATGCGGCAGTGGAGCAATGGAGCGGGGGGCTGATCACAATGCCTCAACAGGCACAAATCGAGCAGCAAGGCAGCGAGACTGAGAGACGGTCGTCAATCGTTGCCACATTCAATGGAGAGACCGACGCCGAGTGCCGATGTCAGTCTCTCCGCTCGCTCGTATGAAATCCGTTCTAGCCGCCGTAGCCTTCGCTTGGCCCAGAGAATTCATTCAGCGCCGACGCCATTACCGTCATCATCGCGCGTTCGCCTTCGCTGAGCGACGGGTGCCAGATGTCGAAGATCAGGATGACGCGCAGCTTGTCGCTGTTGTTCCAAGCCTCGTGCTCGATGGTGTCGTCGAATACCCAGGCCTTGCCGGGCTCCCACTGGCGGGTCTGGTTGCCGACGCGAAAGCCGCAGCCTTCGGGCACGATCAGTGGCAGGTGCACCAGCAGCCGCGCATTGCTGACGCCGTTGTGAGGCGGGATGCGCGTGTGCGGCTTGAGCAGCGAGAACATCGCCACTGGCGTGCGGCCAGGCTGATCGGGCTGGGGCGCTTTTCTTAGAAGCGCTATCGTTTGCGGGCATTTGCTGGCGCCGGGTTCGACCCGCTGGCCATCCTTGAGCAGGTGATAGGCACTCCAGCGCGGCGAGTTGTTCAACTCGACCCACTGGTTCAGCGGTTGATCTTGGGTGTAAGTGATGTAGGGCGTGAAGCCTTCGTCTGACGACAAGACATCGAGGAACTCGGCCCGGATTTGTTCAGTGCCAGCCTCGATCTCTTCCAACCAAGGGAACTGACGGCGATCGGGGAATTCGATCGCGGGGACATCGGGCAGAAAGTACTGCGCCGGCTTGGAATCGAAGCGTTGGCGACGGCCCAGCATGATGTCCACCGACAGCCGGAAGCGCGCCAGGTCTTCGCCGCTGTGCTGCGCAAAGCTGGTGGCCAGTGCGCGGTCAAGATGGTCGGCAAGAAGCTTGCTCTGCCGGTCGCGAAAGGCCGCCGCATGGGCAACCATCGGGCGCAGGTCGGGCCGCAGCTTGTCGGTCGACGGTGCGACGATGCAGGCGCCGGTGTAGGACCGTGCAGCCTCTTTGTCGCGGCCTTGGCGCTCGTAGAGATGGCCACGCAGCAGCAAGGCCAGCAGGTCACCTGCGTCGATGGTCAGAGCCTGGAACAGGGCCTGCTCTTCGCCGGCGTCGTCCTTCTGCTGCTTGCAGATGCGGGCGACGTTGATCCACGGCGTCGGGTCGTCTTTGGTCTGCTTCGCTGCTCGGCTGTAGAGCTCGCGCGCGCCGGCCAAGTCACCGCGTTGATGGGCGTCAAACCCCGCGGCGATCAAGGCGCGCGGGTGCTCGGGGTTCAGCGCCAGCACCTCGCGCCAACTGATCAAAGCCTCGGCCAAGCGGCCCTGGCGCTCGGCGCCAAGAGCTCGAGCCTCGTGCTCCGCCAGCTGCGAGAGAAGTGACGAGGAAACTGTCATCGGCGGCACCCTGGCCCAACAGTGGGCCGAAGGTGATCATTTTCAGCCGCCGATGATCACTCGTCGATACGGATGACCCTTGATCGGGTTGCCGCCGATGTGCAGTCTTACTTCGGCGCCATGCGGATCGCGCCGTCCAGGCGGATCACTTCACCGTTGAGCATGTCGTTGGTCACGATCTGGTGCACCAGCTTGGCGTAGTCTTCCGGCCGGCCCAGGCGGCTGGGGAAGGGCACACTGGCGGCCAGTGCGTCTTGCACCTCTTGCGGCATCGAGAACAGCATCGGCGTGCCGAAGATTCCTGGTGCGATCGTCATGTTGCGGATGCCGTTGCGGGCCAGGTCGCGAGCGACCGGCAGCGTCATGCCGACCACGCCACCCTTGCTGGCGGCGTAGGCGGCTTGGCCGATCTGGCCGTCGTAGGCTGCGACGCTGGCGGTGCTGATCATTACGCCGCGCTCGCCCGTCGTTTCAGGCTCGTTCTTGCACATGGCTTCAGCGGCCAGGCGGATCATATTGAAGCTGCCGACCAGGTTGACCATGATCACCTTGGTGAAGGTGTCCAGCGGGTGCGCGCCGTCCTTGCCGACGGTCTTGATCGCGGGGGCGATGCCGGCGCAGTTGACCAGACCCATCAGCTTGCCCAGGCCGGTCGCAGCTGCGACGACAGCACGGCCGTCGGCTTCCTGGCTCACGTCGCAGCGCACGAACACGCCGCCGAGTTCCTTCGCCAGGGCCTCGCCCTTGTCGACTTGCAGGTCGGCGATGACGACCTTGCCGCCGTTGGCGGTCAGCATGCGGGCGGTGCCTTCGCCCAGGCCCGAAGCGCCCCCGGTGACGATGAAGACCTTGCCGGAGATATCCATGTTTTGCTCCTAGTGCTGCGCCGAGGATTGCACGCCTCGGTTGACGTTGACGTAAACGTCAATTGTGCGCCAAAAGCCAAGGCGGCCGGTACGTTCACACGTGCCGGCCGCCTGGTGTTTCATCGTGCGGGCCCTGCCCGCGCAAGGCTGTCGTTGGGTTCCGTCAGGCCAGAGCCTGCAGCGCGCGGGCGGTGATTTCTTCCACCGTGCCCAAGCCCGAAATCTTGCGGTAACGCGGGGCTTGGGCGTCGCCGGTCGCGGCCCATTGGCTGTAATAGTCGACCAGCGGGCGGGTCTGGTTCTGGTAGACCTGCAGGCGGGTGCGCACAGTGGCTTCTTCGTCGTCCTTGCGCTGGATCAGGTCTTCGCCGGTCAAGTCGTCTTTGCCTTCGACCTTGGGCGGGTTGAACTTGACGTGGTAGCTGCGGCCCGAGGCGGCGTGCACGCGGCGGCCGCTCATGCGCTCGATGATGGCTTCGTCAGGCACATCGATCTCGAGCACCAGGTCGAGTTTGACGCCGGCACTCTTCATCGCCTCGGCTTGCGGAATCGTGCGGGGAAACCCGTCGAACAGAAAGCCGTTCGCGCAATCGGGCTCGGTGATGCGCTCTTTCACCAGGCCGATGATGATGTCGTCGCTGACGAGGGCGCCGGAGTCCATCACTTTCTTGGCGGCAATACCCAACGGGGTACCGGCCTTGACGGCGGCGCGCAGCATGTCGCCGGTGGATATCTGGGGAATGCCGTACTTCTGGCAAATGAAGCTCGCCTGGGTTCCTTTCCCGGCGCCGGGTGCGCCCAACAGGATCATTCGCATGGTCGTTGTCTCAGTAAAGATGATTCTGTAGCGCCGTCTTGGAGCGGCCGTCGTGACGGTCGTTGCGGTCGCGGCTTGGTGCTGCGGGTGGCACGGCCCCGGTGCGGGCGCCGCTAGCGTGGCACTTATGCGGCACTGATGCGGGGCAGGATAGCATGGGCAAACCTGCGTCTGGCTGACAAGCCGGGTACAGCCGGCGAGGGTGTCAGCCGCTTGCGACGGCTGGCCACAGCGCGCGAACACGGGCCAGGTCTTCAGGTGTGTCCACGCCCGCTGCTGGTGCGTGCGATGCCACGTGTACCGCGATGCGCTCGCCATGCCACAGCACCCGCAATTGCTCAAGTGACTCGAGTTGCTCGATCGGCGCCGGCGACAGCGTGGGAAAGCGCCGCAGGAAACCGGCGCGGTAGGCATAAAGGCCGATATGGCGCAGTGCTTGGCCGGGCGGCAGCGTCGGGGCCCCAGCGCTGGATGCGTCGCGCCACCATGGCATCGGGGCGCGGCTGAAGTACAGCGCGCGGCCAGCGGCATCGCAGACGACCTTGACCACGTTCGGGTTGACGAAGTCGGCTTGCTCGTTCAACGCGTGAGCGGCGGTGGCCACTGCGCAATCGGCACGCTCGACGAGCAGCCGCGCACAGGCGCTGACCAGGTCCGGGTCGATCAGCGGCTCGTCGCCTTGCACGTTCACCACCACGTCGTCGCCGCTCAAGCCCAACTGCTCGCAGGCCTCGGCCAAGCGGTCGCTGCCGCTGACGTGGTCGGGTCGCGTCATCAGCGCCTTCACGCCGTGGGCTTCGCAGGCCTTCACCGTTGCGGAGTCATCAGCTGCCACCCACACCGCGCTGGCACCAGCTTGGGCGACGCGCTCGGCCACACGCACCACCATCGGCTTGCCACCGATGTCGGCCAGGGGCTTGTTCGGCAGCCGGGTAGAAGCCAGGCGCGCCGGGATCAGGACGGTGAAGCCCATCACTCTGCCTGGGCCGGCGACGGGCTCGCGGCGTCCAGGTGACGCGCCTCGTTTTCAAGCATCACGGGGATGCCGTCTCGCACGGGAAAGGCCAGGCGGTCGGCTGCGCACAACAGCTCCAGCGGGCGCGAGGCCTCGTCGCGGCGCAGTTGCAGCGGCCCTTTGCACACCGGGCATACCAGCATCTCGGTCAGGCGGTGGTCCATGGCTATCTTGATGTTCGTAAGGGCGCGTCGGCCCGTGGCGGAAGGCGCTGTCGTAGCGCCTCGGTGAATTCAGGCGGAAGCGCAAAGTCTAGCGCCACGACCCAGACCTTGGCTGTGCCGACGCGGTCGGGCCGAAGCTTGACCGCATCCTTCTCGGTTACCAGCACATCGCCCGTATCTGCCGGCCAGGGCAGGGGGCTGAAGCTGGCGTGGTCGGGCAGCGGCAGGCGCTCGATCGTCAGGCCGGCTTGCTCCAGCATGCCGAAGAAACGCTCGGGCTCACCCATGCCGGCTGCGGCGAGCAGAGGGCGGTCTTGCAATGTGGACAAGGGCTGCACGTCGGCGGCGTGGCCGCGCCACCAATCGGCCAGTGGCAGGGCGCCGGTCAATCGCCGCTCGGCGAGTGCGCCAGGCAGTGGCGTGCTCGGTTGGGGTGCGTTGTAAAGGACCACCATGTGCGACGGCAGCGACTGCGGTAGCGCTTGACGCAATGGGCCTGCTGGCAGGGTGAGTCCGTTGCCGGCGCCTCGCCCATCGAACACCACCACTTCCACGTCACGTGGCAGGCGGTGATGCTGCAGGCCGTCGTCCGACAGCAGGATGTCGACCTCGGGATGCCGGGCCAGCAGCGCTCGCGCAGCGGCTACGCGGTCACGGCCGACCACCAACGCAACGCCGGTGCGGCGGTGAATCAGCAGTGGCTCGTCGCCCACCTGGCGTGCGTTCGAATTGCCATCGACATTCACGATGGCTTGGTCGTCATCGCGGCCGTAGCCGCGCGACACCACACCGGGCCGCCAGCCTTGTTGCCGCAGCCAGCCGATCAGCGCGATCACGGTGGGGGTCTTGCCGGCGCCACCGACCACCAGGTTGCCGACCACGACGATGGGGCAGCCGAGGGTGACAGGGGCCGTTCGGCGCTGCCAGCGGCGATGGACCGCGGCCAGCCCGGCATACAAAGCGGCCAGCGGCTGCAGCAGCCGCATCGCCAGGCTGATTCGGGGTTGCCACCACTGCGCCTGCAGGGCCGTGGCCCACGAGGGCGCTGGCTGCGCCGCGGGCGAATTGCGCATCTCCGGCGCGGCTTCAGCGGCCGGGCGGCCGGCTCAAGGGCTGGTGCCCGCGGCGGCCGCCGAGCTTTGCGCAGCGAAGGTCACGCGTGGCAAGCCGGCGCGGCGCGCTGCGTCGAGCACGTTGATCACCGACTGGTGCGCGGCCGTGGCATCGGCCGAGATGATCAGGAACGGATCCTGGCGTTGGTCGGCGGCAGCGCGGAGAGCCGCAGCGAGCAGTTCGACGCTGCGGCCTTCGACCGGCTGCTTCTCGACCGAGTAGCGACCATCGGCCGACACCGCGACGATGATTTCCGATGGCCGGTCGCGGGCCTGGTCGGCGTCTGCGGCGGGCAGCGTCAACTGCAACTCGGTGAACTTCGAGTAGGTCGTCGACAGCATCAGGAAGATCAGGATGACCAGCAGCACGTCGATGAACGGGATCAGGTTGATCTCCGGTTCGTCATGGCGGTCGCCGCGGAAGTTCATCGCTTCGACCCCGACGAGCGCTCCATGCGCAGCAGGTGATGCAGCACGCGCTCGGCGCCTTGCTCCATGTCGTGGAGGTAGTCGTTGACGCGGCCGCGGAAGTAGCGGTGGCACATCAGCGAAGGGATCGCGACCATCAGGCCGAACGCCGTGTTGTACAGCGCCACCGAGATGCCGTGCGCCAGCTGCGCCGGGTTGGCTCCGGAGCTGCCTGGCGACTGCGAGCCGAAGATCTCGATCATACCGATCACCGTGCCCAGCAGGCCCAGAAGCGGGGCGGCCGAGGCGATGGTGGCCAGCGCGTTCAAGTAGCGCTCCAGTTGGTGGGCAGCGCTGCGGCCGGCGGCTTCGAAGCCGTCACGCAGCAGCGTCTCGCTGCAGCGTGGGTCTTGGGCCACCAGGCGGATGCCGCTGGACAGCAGCGCACCGAGCGTCGAGTTGGCGGAGAGCTTGCTCAGCACGTCGCCGGACGGCACGCCCTGGCGCAGCACTTGCAGCACCTCGTCGACCAATCCGGGCGGCGCCACTTGAGCGCGGCGCAGCGCAAAACCTCGTTCAATGACCAGGGCCAGGGCGGCCACGGAACACAGGATCAATGGCCAAATTGGCCAGCCGGCGGCTTGTATGATCGTCAGCAAGAATGCCTCTGGCGCAGGGCCCGAAACGAAAGACGGGCGATTATGAACTGATCGCCGAGGCTCTCCAGCCGTCACACGTTTGTCATCTGTCCACAGCAGGTGTGGAAAACACTGTGGGAAAGCGGCGCGCAACCTTCACAAAGCGTGCAATGGTGCGGGTTTCCGTGCCGTTGCCCAAAAATAAGGCGCTGTGTCGCCAGTGAACAACCTGATGCAATCCAGTTCAGCGCCCGGGCCACAGGTCTGGGGTGTCGCCGGTCTGCTGTTGGCCGTTTCCGACGCGCTGGCGGCCCGTTTTTCCGCCGTGGCGGTGCGCGGCGAGCTTTCCGGCTTCAGCCGCGCCAGCAGCGGCCACTGCTACTTCACCCTGAAAGACGCGTCCGGCGGCAATGCCGGCCTGCGCTGTGCGATGTTCCGCCGTGCGGCCATGATGCTGCAGTTCAACCCGCAGGACGGACAGCAGGTCGAACTGCGTGGCCGGCTGGCGGTGTATGAAGCGCGCGGCGAGTTGCAGATGGTGGTCGAAGCCATGCAACGCGTCGGCGTCGGCAATCTCTATGAAGAGTTCTTGCGGCTGAAGGCCAAGCTCGAAGCTGAAGGGCTGTTCGACCCTGCGCGCAAGCGCGCGTTGCCACCGCTGCCGCGCCGGCTGGTCGTCGTGACCTCGGCCAGCGGTGCCGCCATCCACGACGTGCTGACCACGTTGGCGCGCCGCGCGCCGCACGTCGAGGTGCTGCTGGTGCCCACGCTGGTGCAGGGCGTGCAGGCGCCCGAGGCGATCGTGCGGGCGCTGGCGCAGGCCAACGCAGTCGACGATGGCGATCTGATCCTGCTGTGCCGCGGCGGTGGCTCGCTCGAAGACCTGTGGTCGTTCAACGACGAGCGGGTCGTGCGGGCGGTGCGGGCGTCGCGCCTGCCGGTGGTCGTGGGCGTGGGCCATGAAACCGACATCACGCTCGCCGACCTGGCCGCTGACCTGCGCGCGCCCACACCAACGGCTGCGGCCGAACTGGCCGCGCCCGAGCGCGATGCGTTGTTGCAGGGCTTGACGCTGCGTGCCGGCATCCTGACGCGCCGGCTGCATCAACGGATCGACAGTGCTGCACAGACGCTGGACACGCTGGCGCTGCGTCTGCACCGCCCCGCCCAACGCCTGCGGGTCGAACAAGGCCGCCTCAATACGCTGGCCCAGCGCCACCAGGCGGCCTTGGGTCGAGCGATCGAGATGCAGCGCATGGCCTTGCAACACCGCACCCAGCGCCTGCTGCAGGCCGCTCGCGGCGCCCAGATTCGCCAACTCGATCGGTTGCAATCGCAGGCTGACCGTCTGTCGTCGCTCGATCCGCGCCGCGTGCTCGCCCGAGGCTACGCCTGGGTCGAGACGGAGGATGGCGAGGCCATCGTCTCGGCACACGCCTTGCTGCCCGGTCAGAGCCTGCGCGCGGTGTGGGCCGATGGCAGCGCCAACGCCCGGGTCACCGAGGTCAATGTCGACCCGAGCCCACCCAAGTCCGGCCGGCCGTAGCCGATCACCCTTGGCGTGGAGGTGGGCGCTTGGTGCTGCCTACAATGCCCGCGGCCCCCTGTTTCACTGGCCGAGCGCCGCTGAAGCGCTGCCCCCAACTCGAAAGGAAAAAGCATGGAACACACCCTGCCGCCGCTGCCGTTCGGCCTCGACGACCTGGCTCCGCACATGAGCCGCGAGACGCTCGAATACCACCATGGCAAGCACCACAACGCCTATGTGGTGAACCTGAACAACCTGCAAAAGGGTACCGAGTTCGAAGGCCTGTCGCTGGAGGACATCGTCAAGAAGTCCAGCGGTGGCATCTACAACAACGCAGCCCAGATCTGGAACCACACCTTCTTCTGGAACTGCCTGAAGAAGGGCGGCGGCGGTGAGCCGAGCGGCGCGCTGGCCACGGCCATCAATGCCAAGTGGGGCTCGTACGCTGCCTTCAAGGAAGCCTTCACGAAGAGCGCCGTCGGCAACTTCGGCTCGGGCTGGACCTGGCTGGTCAAGAAGGCCGATGGCTCTGTCGACATCGTCAACATGGGCGCCGCCGGCACCCCGCTGACCACCGGCGACAAGGCACTGCTGACCGTCGACGTGTGGGAGCACGCCTACTACATCGACTTCCGCAACCTGCGCCCGAAGTTTGTCGAGACCTTCCTGAACAACCTGGTCAACTGGTCGTTCGCCGAGAAGAACTTCGCCTGATCAAGGCGCGATTCGCGCCACCTGCACAAGCCGGCTTCGCGCCGGCTTTTCTTTTGCTACGCTCGCTGCCATAACACGAGGGGTCAAGAGGCAACACGATGCGAATCCTGCTGGTGGAAGACGACCCCGCGCTCAGCCTGGGCGTGGCGCGCGGCCTGGAGCGCGAGGGTTGGCAGGTCGACGTGCTGCACGACGGCGAGCAGGCGATGACCGAAGGCGTGATGGGCCAGTACGACCTGGGCATCCTCGACCTTGGCCTGCCGCGGCGCGACGGCATGGAGGTGTTGCGCCACTGGCGCGCCAAGGGCATCCGAATGCCGGTGCTGCTGCTGACCGCGCGTGACGAACTGAGCGACCGCGTGCAGGGGCTGGACGCAGGCGCCGACGACTACCTCGTCAAGCCCTTCGACCTGCCTGAGCTGCTGGCCCGCATCCGCGCCTTGAAGCGGCGCGCGCAAGGCCGCATCGACGAGGTGCTGCAGCTGGGCGAGCTGAAACTCGACATCGCCCATCGTGAGTTGACGCACCATGGCCAGCGCATCTCCTTGAGCCCGCGCGAACTCGCGTTGACCGAGCTGTTGATGCAAAAAGCTGGTCGCGTGGTGCCCAAGGATTCAATCGTGGCGCGCATGTCGAGCTGGGAGGCCGATTTCAGCGAGAACTCGGTCGAGGTCTACGTGCACCGGCTGCGCAAGCGCTTCGCCGACCTGGGCGTGGCGATCCGCACCGTGCGCGGCTTCGGCTACCTGATGGAGGCCGCCACGCCTGGTGCCCTACCCAGCGACGCCGCCGGCGGCGATGACCCGACCTGAGCCGCCCGCCCACGGCCCCAGCGTCCGCCGCGCACTGCTGCGGCCGCTGCTGTGGAGCTGGGGCATCGGCCTGCTGGCCGCGGTGATCGGCGCCTACTGGTTGGCGCGGACCAGCGCCAACCTGGCCTTCGACCGGGGCCTGCAGGACGAAGCGAGCGCGCTGGCGGCCAAGGTCGCCTGGTCCGACCGCGGGCCGCTGCTGGACTTGTCGCGCCAGGCGATGGAGCTGGTGACCTGGGACCGCGACGACCGCAACGGTTTCCTGATGATCGACGTTGAGGGCAACCCGCTGGCTGGCGATTCCCATGTGCCGGTGCCTGCCGCGAAATTGCGCAAGGCCAGCTTCTCGCAGCCGCGTGTGTTCGACGCCGAGTACGACGGCGAGCCGGTGCGCGGCGCCGTCTTTTCGATCAGCTCACCGATGCTGGACCGCTCGGTGTCGGTGGTCGTGGTCGAAACCAAGAACAAGCGCGCGGTGCTGATGCGCGACCTGCAGCTGTCGATCGTGCTGCCGGCGTTGGCGCTCGGCGCTGTCACTTTCGCCATGATCGGCTGGGGCATTCGCCGCGGCCTGCAGCCGCTGCGCGACGTGGCCACCAACGTGGCCTTGCGCGACTCGCAGGACTGGCGGCCGTTGCCGATGCAGCAGGTGCCGCGTGAGGCGGTGCCGCTGATCGAGCGCATCAACAGCCTGCTGGCGGACGTGGAGCAATCGATCCAGCTGCAGCGCCGCTTCGTGGCCGATGCGGCACACCAGCTGCGCACCCCGGTCGCCGGCATCCGCGTGCTGGCGCAGAACCTGGCACATGAGCTGTCGGCGCTGCCCTCCGGCTTGCCGGCCGACGAAGCTGCCTGGCGCCCGCTGCTGGCGCAGTTGGAGCGTTCAACCGACCGCCTGTCGCGCCTGATCGGGCAGTTGCTGAGCCTGGCCCGGTCCGAGACCGCGCTGTCGGTCGACGGCGAGCACCAGACGATGGACGTGGTGCCGCTGCTGCGCGAATCGGCCGAGCCGCTGGTGCTGCAGGCCTTGCGCGAAGGGCGCAGCATCGGGCTCGAAGCGCCGGACGAGCCCGTCCCGGCGCGGGCCCACCCGCTGTGGCTGGGGGAGGTGGTCAACAACCTGCTGGACAACGCACTGCGCTACGGCGGCCCGAAGGTGACCTTGCGCGTCACGCCACGTCCCGAGGGCGGCGCCGAAGTGGTGGTCGAGGACGACGGCCCCGGTGTGCCGCAAGCGCAACTGCCCAACCTGTTCGAGCCGTTCTGGCGCGGCGAACGTGCCGACCTGCGCAACGACGGCGGCACCGGCCTGGGCCTGACGATCGCACGTGAGGTGGTGCTGCGCCTGGGCGGCCACATCGAAGCGCAGTCGCGGCCTGATTTCGAGGGCCTGCGCTTCACCATCCGGCTTGGGGCCTGACTCGGCGCCCAGCGCCCCCGGCGCGGGACGTCAGTGGAACAGCGGCCCGCTGATCTTCGTTCCGGCCTTCAGCCCGCGCTTGGCGAACCAGCCGACGTTCATCTCCAGCACGTAGCGCACCGGCTTGGTCGAGCAGTGCGACTCGTCGCTCAGCGGCTTCATGTCTTCGATGTTGACGATGCTGCCGTCATCGGCGACGAAGGCGGCCGACAGCGGGATCAGCGTGTTGCGCATCCAGAAACACTGGGTGGCGGGGTCTTCAAAGACGAAGATCATGCCCTCATGGCCGGCCATTTCCTTGCGGAACATCAGGCCGATCTGCCGCTGGTCGGCCGTCTTGGCCACCTGGGCGACGATGTTGTGCATGCCGGCGTGCAGCGTCACGGTAGGCAGGTCTTGCGGCTGGCCGGCGTTCTGGGCGCTGGCGGTGCTGCCGGCGGCCAGGGCCAGCGCGAAGGCGCCAGCGGCGCAGGCAGAGCGGAACTTGGTCAGGGTCATGTCGAGGCTCGTGAGGTGTCGATGGATTATCGAACGCGCCCGGGGCCGCACCGCTGACACGCCGCCGTAACAAAGCGGGCGCCGCCAGGCCTTGCCGCGTAGACCTGCCGGCTCTGGGGTGGTCAGCGAAGTGACAGGAGCGTGAACTAGAATTTCAGGTTCCGAAAACCCCTTTCACAAACAGCGACGCGCGGAGCAAAGCGACATGTACCAGCACATCAAGGTGCCCGAGGCAGGGCAGAAGATCACCGTGAATGCGGACTTCTCGCTCAACGTCCCGAACAACCCGATCATTCCGTACATCGAGGGTGACGGCACCGGTTTCGACATCACCCCGGTGATGATCAAGGTGGTGGACGCGGCGGTTGCCAAGGCCTACGGCGGCAAGAAGCAGATCCACTGGATGGAGATCTACGCTGGCGAGAAGTCGACCAAGGTCTACGGCCCGGACGTCTGGCTGCCCGAAGAGTCGCTGGCCGCGCTGCGCGAATATGTCGTCTCGATCAAGGGCCCGCTGACCACGCCGGTCGGCGGCGGCATCCGCTCGCTGAACGTGGCGCTGCGCCAAGAGCTGGACCTGTATGTCTGCCTGCGCCCGGTGCAGTACTTCGCTGGCGTGCCTTCGCCGGTCAAAGAGCCGCACAAGATCGACATGGTGATCTTCCGCGAGAACTCGGAAGACATCTACGCCGGCATCGAGTGGGAAGCGGAGAGCGACAAGGCCAAGAAGGTCATCAAGTTCCTGGTCGAGGAAATGGGCGTCAAGAAGATCCGTTTCCCCGACACCTCGGGCATCGGCGTCAAGCCGGTCTCGCGCGAAGGCACCGAGCGCCTGGTGCGCAAGGCGCTGCAGTACGCGATCGACAACGACAAACCCAGTGTCACGATCGTGCACAAGGGCAACATCATGAAGTACACCGAAGGTGGCTTCCGTGACTGGGCCTACGCGCTGGCGCAGAAGGAATTCGGCGCCGAGCTGATCGACGGCGGCCCGTGGTGCAAGTTCAAGAATCCGAAGTCCGGCAAGGACATCGTCGTCAAGGACTCGATCGCCGACGCCTTCCTGCAGCAGATCCTGCTGCGCCCGGCCGAATACTCAGTGATCGCGACGCTGAACCTGAACGGCGACTACATCTCCGACGCGCTGGCCGCACAAGTCGGCGGCATCGGCATCGCCCCGGGCGCCAACATGTCGGATTCGATTGCCTGCTTCGAGGCCACCCACGGCACTGCGCCCAAGTACGCCGGCAAGGACTACGTCAACCCCGGCTCCGAGATCCTCTCGGCCGAGATGATGCTGCGCCACATGGGCTGGACGGAGGCTGCCGACCTGATCATCAGCTCGATGGAAAAGTCCATCCAGAGCAAGAAGGTGACCTACGACTTCGCCCGCCTGATGGACGGCGCGACGCAGGTGTCGTGCTCGGGCTTCGGCCAAGTGATGATCGAGCACATGTAAGGCGCTGGCAGGCAGTCCGCCTGCAGTCGCCCACAAGCCCCAGTGCATGGAAATGCCTGGGGCTTTTTGTTGCCCGGTGTGGCAGCAGATCGCCCCTGAGGCGATCGCATGCGCCGGGACGAATCTGGTGTCCGAATGCCGATTGCCCGCATTGCATGAAGGCGCCTAAAATGCACAGAATTCTGTAAATTCACAAGGGCCGGCATGAGCATTTCTGCTAACGACGTGGTGCCGTTTACCCAGGCGCGCGCCAATTTGTCCGAGTTGGCCGACCAAGTGAAGGCCGGCGCCGAGAAGATCATCACCAAGAACGGTGCGAGCTACGTGGCCCTGATCGACGCCGACCGGCTGGACTACTACCACCGCCTGGAGCGCGAGCGCATCCACTTGCTGCTGATTGACGACGCTAAGCGCGGGCTGGCCGACATCGCAGCCGGCCGCACCTTCGAGGCCGATGTCGCCATCGACCAGCTTCGGCAACGCCGCGCGGCCATCGCCAAGGCTGCCAGCCCGGCCAAGCCTGCCAAGAAGCGTGGCTGACAAGCCATACCGGGTCGAGCTAACTGCGAGCTTCCTGGAACGCCTGGACGCCATCGAGGCATTCTTGGTGGCGGCGGATGCCCCCTTCGCGTTCGATGACCTGTTGGCTGAACTGCGCTCCACGGTCATCCCCAACCTTCGGCGCTTCCCGCGTATTGGCAGGCGCTATCTGGCCAACCCGCCACAGACTACCGAGGCATTGGCCCAGTTGGCCGCGCTACCGGCTGGCGCGCCGAATGCACTGCGTGAATACTTGCATGGCGACTACCTGATGCTCTACACCGTGGTAGGGGCGGCAGAGGCGACTGATGCCACCGTGTACTTGCTCTCCATCCGACATCACCGCCAGCTTTCATTTGATTTCGCCAGGCTGTGGCCCGGTGTTGGTGAATAGGCAGGGAGAACGAGCATGTCAGGGGGCTTAAGCAAAAAGCGAGGCCGTGCAAGACGCCTTGCGCAGCTACGACATCAGCCCGATAGCTTGGACCAAGCGGGAAGAATTCAGAGAGCGCCTCGCAGCGTGATGACCCCGTGAGCAAGCCAGCTGGAACATCCTCACCGTCATGGACCGATGTCTAGACCAAGCTGGCCGCGTTCGACCGCACCGGCCTGCTCGAACTGGTGCAAGACCTCTACGCCGCCAGCAAGGACAACCAAGCCTTTCTCTACGCACGCTTGCACCTGGGTGACGACGTGCTCAAGCCTTACAAGGCCACCATGGACCGCTGGCTGTGGCCCGATGTGTTCAAGAATCAGGACGTCTCGGTGGCCAAGGCCAAGAAGGCCGTCGCAGACTACAAGAAGGCGTCCGGCTCGGTCGAGGGGTGGGCGGAGTTGATGGTTTTCTATTGCGAGCGGCCCGCGGGATTCAGCTGCGATGTCGGCATGGACGACGAGGCCTACCTGTCTGCACTGGTGAGAATGTTCGAACAGGCGTTAAGAGCTATCACCACATTGCCGCAGGCGCAGCGTTCGGCGCTATGGGCACGCCTGGACGCAGTTCGAGACCGCAGCCACAACATCGGCTATGGCGTGGGCGACGACATGGATGCTTCGCTTGCCGAGCACGGGGGCCATGACTGAGCACGAGGCCTTTGCCGCGCTGCAGGCCGAGAACACGCGGCTGGTGGCGCTGTTGGAGTCGCACGGCATCGCGTGGCGCGTGCTTTTAGCTGCGGCGCCACTACCCGCGCTGCCCGCATCCGTTCAGGCGCCAGTGCCAGAAGTCCCAAGACCCAGCCTGACTACGGCCGAGAAGGTGGCACTGTTTCGTCGGTTATTCCGGGGCCGTACCGATGTGTACCCGGTTCGCTGGGAGGGCAAGACCTCGGGCAAGTCGGGCTACGCGCCGGCTTGCGCTAACGAGTGGCGGGCCGGCGTCTGCGAGAAGCCGCGCATCAAGTGCAGCGACTGCGGCCACCGGCTGCTGGTTCCGCTGTCGGACTCGGTGATCTACGACCACCTGGCCGGCAAACAAACGATCGGCGTCTATCCGCTGCTGGAGGACGACACCTGCCACTTCTTGGCGGTCGACTTCGACGAAGCGGATTGGCAACAGGACGCCCAGGCGTTCATGCAGTCCTGCAACGAGCTTGGCGTGCCGGCGGCGCTGGAAATTTCGCGCTCGGGCCAGGGCGCGCATGCCTGGGTGTTCTTCGCCGGGCGAGTGTCGGCTCGCGATGCCCGGCGCCTGGGCACCGCCATCATCAGCCACACCTGCGCGCGCACACGGCAGCTCAGGCTGGCGTCCTATGACCGCTTGTTTCCCAATCAGGACACGATGCCCAAAGGAGGGTTCGGCAACTTGATCGCGCTCCCTCTGCAGAAGCACCCGCGCCAGAGCGGCTGCAGCGTGTTTGTGGACGCTTCTCTGCGACCGCACGGCGACCAGTGGGCCTATCTCGCCTCGGTGCAGTCCATGGCGCCACATGACATCGAGCCGACCATCCTTCATGCCATCGGCGGCGTTCACCCGCTGGACGTAACGTTCATCGACGACGAGGATTTGGCCACGCCATGGAAGCGCCAGGCCAGTACGTCCACCAAGCTGGCGGGCACCATGCCCCAGGCTTTGACCCTGACGCTGGCCAACCTGATCTATTTCGAGAAGAGCGCGCTGCCCCAGGCATTGGCCAATCGGCTGATCCGCCTGGCGGCCTTCCAGAACCCCGAGTTCTACAAAGCCCAGGCGATGCGCATGTCTGTGTGGGACAAGCCCCGCGTCATCGGCAATGCCGAGAATTACCCGCAACACATCGCCTTGCCACGCGGTTGCCTGGACGCGGCACTTGCCTTGCTGAAAGACAACGGCATCCAAAGCAACCTGCAAGATGAGAGGTTCGCAGGCGAGCCTATCCAGGCCGATTTCGTCGGCACCCTGCGGCCTGACCAGGAACAGGCCGTGGCGGCCATGCTGAAACACGATGCCGGCGTGCTGTGCGCGCCCACCGCGTTCGGCAAGACGGTGACGGCTGCGGCAATCATCGCCCGGCGCGGCGTGAACACCCTGGTGCTGGTCCATCGCACCGAGTTGTTGAAGCAATGGCAGGAACGCCTGCAGGCCTTCCTGAACATGGACGACAACGCAGGCAAGAACCTGGTCGGCACCATCGGAGGCGGAAAGGCCAAACCGAGCGGCAAGATTGACATCGCCGTGATGCAGTCTCTGTCGCGCCAGGGCGAGGTCAATGCGCTGGTCGAGAACTACGGGCAGATCGTGGTGGACGAATGCCACCACGTGGGTGCCGCGTCGTTCGACGCCATCCTCAAGCGGACCAGGGCCAAGTTCGTTCTCGGCTTGACCGCTACACCGATCCGCCGCGATGGCCAGCAGCCCGTCATCTTCATGCAATGCGGGCCGATCCGGCACACCGCTGCCAGGCCGGCCAGTGCGCCACACGACCTGGAGGTGGTGCCACGGTCACGGTTCGCCCGCATCGATCTGCCGGCCACGGCGGGAATTCAAGACGTATTCCGGCACCTCGCCAATGACGTGGCCCGCACCGAAGCCATCGCCGTGGAAGCGGCAGCGGCGTTCGCGCAAGGCCGCAAAGTGCTGGTGCTGACCGAGCGCACCGAACACCTCGACACCATCCAACAGGCTCTGACCGTACAGGCACCACGGCCCTTCGTGTTGCATGGGCGGATGTCGAAGAAACAGCGGGCAGCCCTCATCGCCGAGTTGGACGCACTGCCACCCGAGGCGCCACGCATCCTGCTGGCAACCGGAAAGCTGGTCGGCGAAGGATTCGACCACCCGCCGCTGGACACCTTGGTGCTGGCCATGCCGGTTTCCTGGAAGGGCACCTTGCAGCAATACGCGGGCCGCCTGCACCGGGAACACACCAGCAAAGCCGATGTGCGGATCATCGACTTCGTTGACTCCGGCCACCCGGCGCTCTTGCGGATGTGGGAAAAACGCCAGCGTGGCTATCGTGCGATGGGCTATCGAGTGAGCGTTGATGCGAACGATGGTCCGTCCTCTGTGGGTGCCCCTGAAGCGCCCGGTTTCGTACTCTTCGAGCCGTCAGGGTCGTCTGTCGACGGATCGCCAACGCACATCGAGCATTGATGCGGCCCCGCGGCCGATGTCATCAGTCGGCCATGTGGCAAGCGTGCTGGCAGTCGCACCCCGAGCCTCAGCGCATGGAAATGCCTGGGGCTTTTTGTTACCTCTTACAACGAAGAGGCATATCAATTGCTGTGTACCGTCGACAGCAACAAAGGATGCCGACGATGACCACCCGCCGATCGACGTTGAAACTGCCGCTGCTCGCCCTGGTGCTGAGTCTGACCGCGAGTTTGTACGGACACGCCGCAGAGACCAGCCCACCGGCCGCGCCCTCATCGCAGGCGGCGCAGGCCGCTCAGGTGGCCCCGAAGACGCCGCCGCGCCTGACGCTGCGCGGGCCCGACATCATCGATCCCAACACCGGCCAGCCGATCATCCTGCGTGGCTGGAACTGGGGTCACTGGGAGCAGATCTTGCCGCAGGATGCGGCGGAGAACGTGGCCCAGGGCGCGAATGTCGTGCGCATCCCGCTGCGCTGGTGGGGCAAGTACCGCACGAAGAACATCGACAGCCGCGACGATGCGGCCACCGACACCGCGGGCATCTCGCCAGTGAACCTGAAGCGGTTGGACGAAGCGATCCGCTCTGCCTCGAATGCCAAGCTGTGGATCGTGCTGTTCATCGATTCAGACTGCGGGCAGAACGGCGTGCAGCCGGACGAGATCCATTACTGCGACCCGAAGAATGAGTACGGCAGCAAGGGCCACAACTTCTGGACCGACCCGTCGATGCGCAAGAAGTACAACGCCGTCTGGCGCTTCGTGGCGAACCGCTACAAGGACACGCCTTACCTTGGCATGTTCGAGCCTTTGCCCGAGATCAACCCACCCGGCGTGCCGGAGCCCGAGATCAAGGGGCTCTATGCCGAGCTGATGGGAACCATCCGCGAGGTGGCGCCAGGCGTGCCCTTGCTGATTGGCGGGCGTCACTACCAGACGCATTCGTTGGGCGATGTCTACGACCCGGCCTGGAAGGATGTGGTCTATACCGGCAACCTGTTTCTGCATGCCAAGGCCCGCGGCGCCGACGAAACCAGCATGGCCAACATCCGGATGCGGGCCAAGGAACTGGCCGACTTCCGCGCCCGCCATCAGGTGCCTGTGTTCGTGCAGCAGATCGGCGTGAAGTCGAAAGACGATCCCGACCGCCGCGGGGTGAAGGCGATGATGCAGGCGGTGGTGGAAAACCGCCTCGGCTTCACCTGGTGGACTTACCGCGGTGCAGGCAACCCCAACGAGTTTTCCGTGGTCTACCCAGAGGGCGGGCAGTGGAAGGTCAAGCGCGATTGGCTGGACGAGATTGCGTCGACCTTCAAGCAGCGCTGAAGAGCCGAACCCGGGCGTAATCGGTTAACGTCGCGCCAGGTTCGCAAGCCCCTGCGGTTCTCCGTGAACCCCAGGGGCTTTCATTTGGGCAACAAGAAAAGCTTGCGAGGAGCCATGTCGTTCGGTTTGCGACGGGTGGGTGCGGGTTGGGCAGCAGGTGGGACGTTGTGGCTGGCTGCGGCGTCGGTCTGCGCCGCCGATGCCGAGCCGATGGATTTGAGTCAGGCGTTGACACGGGGCATGCAGTCCTCGGGCAGCGTTCGCAGTGCAGCGCTGGACGCCGAGGCCAAGGGCCTGCGGGCTGAGGCCGTGTCCAACCTCAGCGGGCCGGCGGTCAGCCTGTCCGGCTTTGCGGGTCGCGTCTCGACCAGCTTCAACCTCGACATCTCGCGCCTGTCGGCCGCAGCCAATCCGCTGATCTCGGGCGTCGATGCCGCGACTGGGCTGGACATCCCGCCGCTGCCCAACACGGTGTCGACGACGCGCCAGTTCAACCTCAGCTCGGTCGGGCTGTCGACCAACTGGCCGCTGTACACCGGCGGCCGGCTCGAGGCGGTGCGGGGTGTCGCCGAGGCCCGCATCGGTGAGGCTCAGGCCGACCTGCAAGAGGCGCAGGACAAGGCCGCCTCGACCACCGCGCAGCGCTACTTCCAGCTGCAGCTGGCGCAGTTGGCGGCGAAGGTGCGGGCGGATGCGGCGCTCGGCATCGCCGAGCATCAGCGCCAGGCAGCGCGGCTGGAAAGCACGGGCCTGATTTCCACCGCGGACCGGTTGAAGGCCGATGTCGCGCTGGACGGCGCCAAGCGCGACCTGGCCAAGGCGCGCAGCGATGTCGAAATCGCCGGTGTGGCCTTGCGCCGGCAGGTCGGCGCCGAAGCGGATGTCCGCCCGACCACGCCACTGTTCGTGCACTCGGGCTCGGTCGGCAGCCTGCAGAGCTTCATCGAGTTGGGCATGGCGCACCACCCGGCATGGCGCAAGCTCGCCAGCAAGCGCGACCAGGCCGACCAGGCGATCAAGCTGCAGGGCAGCGAGTTTTCGCCGGTGGTGTTCGGCGTCGGCAACTACAACCTCAACCGCAGCGACGACAAGCTGGTGCAACCGAACTGGTATGTGGGCCTGTTCGTCAGCATCCCGCTGATGGGGCATGTGGACCATGGCAAGTCGGCGCTGGCCGCCAAGCTGGACCGCCAGCGTGTCGACGAAACGGCAGAGCAGGCCAAGCGCGACATCCCGACGCTGATCGAGAACCAGTGGCGCACGATGGAAAACGCCCGGGCGCAGGTGCTGGCGATGGACTCGACCTTGAAGCTGGCGCGCGAAAGCCTGCGCCTGCAGACGGTCGCCTTTTCGCAGCAGCAGGGCACCACGCTGGACGTGACCGACGCCCGGCTGAACCTGGCTAAGAGCGAGACCGAGCGCGCGCAGGCTGCCTACGACTATGTGCTGGCACTGGCGCGCCTGCTCGAAGCCTGCGGCCAGCCCGAGCGCCTGCCGGACTACGCCCGCAGCGCCGACATCACCTTCACCCTGGAAACCTTGGAATAGAGCGGCCATGGCTGAACGCAAGAAAGCATCCATCGCCAAGACCCTGGGCCTCGTCGTGGTCGGCGTGGGCGTGGCCGGCTTCGTGGCCTGGGGCTTGAGCAAGGCCTTCGCGCCGCGTGTGCTGCCGCTGCAAGGGCAGATTGAGGCGCAGGAGGTCAACGTCTCGTCCAAGGTGCCGGGGCGGGTGGGGCAGGTGCACGTGCACATCGGCCAGTCGGTGAAGGCGGGTGAGCTGCTGTTCGAGCTGGACAGCCCCGAGGTCGCCGCCAAGATCACCCAGGCGCGATCGGCTCAGGCGGCGGCGCAAGCGGTGTCTGCCAAGGCGCAGGCCGGCGCGCGGCCGGAAGAGGTGGAGATGGCCCGCCTGTCGTGGGAGCGCGCACAGACCGCCGCGCGCATCTCGCGCACGACCTTCGACCGCGTCGATGCGATGTTCAAAGAAGGTGTGCTGGCGCGCCAGAAACGCGACGAAGCCGAGGCACAGTGGCAGGCCGCCGACCAGCAGGCCAATGCCGCCAAGGCCCAGTACGACATGGCCAAGCGCGGCGCGCGTGCCGAAGACAAGCGCGCCGCCGAGGCGCAGGCCCAGCAGGTCGGCGGCGTGGTGCAGGAAGCCGAAGTCGCGCAGGCCGAGACGAAGATCAAGGCGCCGATCACCGGCGAAGTGGCCAAGGTGCAGATCCAGCCGGGCGAGCTGGCGCCGCAGGGCTTTCCGGTCGTCACGCTGGTCAACCTGGCCGACACCTGGGCGGTGCTGCAGGTGCGCGAAGACGAGATGAGCGCGTTTGCGATGGGCAGCAGCCACACCGGCCAGCTGCCGGCGCTGAAGACCGAGCTGGTCTTCAAGGTCAGCTCGATCGCGGTGCTGCCTGATTTTGCAACCTGGCGCGCCGCGCGGCCTGGTGGCACCGACCTGCGCACCTTCGAGATCCGCCTGCGGCCGGCGCAGGTGCCGCCGGGCTTGCGGCCCGGCATGAGCGTGGTTTTCGCGCCGCAGTGACCGTGGCCAGCGAAGCCCGCGCAGTGCCCGGCGGCTTGGCCGCGGTGGTGGCGCGCGAGTGGCGGCGTTTGCGCGCCGACATGTGGGATCTGGGCATGCTGAGCTGGATCCCGCTGCTGTTGTGCGGCCTGACCTGGTGGATCTTCAGCGCCGGTGTCGCGCGTGATCTGCCGATCGTCGTGATCGACCGCGATGGCTCCAGCCTGTCGCGCACGCTGATGCGCATGCTGGACGAGTCGCCCGGCATTCGCGTGGCGGCGCAGGTGGCGACCGAGGGCGAGGCTCAGCGCCTGCTGCGCGAGCGCGAGGCGTTTGGCATTGTGCTGATCCCGTCCGGTCTGCAGCGCGAGCTGGGCAACGGCCGAAGCGCCAGCGTGCAGTGGTTCTTCAACGGTCAGTTTTCGGCGCATGTCGGTGGCTTGAGCCGCGACGTGCGCACGGTCGTTGCCACCTTGTCGGCCGGTGCCGAGCTGACCGGGCGCGAGAAGCGCGGCGCGTCGGTCAAGCAAGCGAACGTCGCTTACGAGCCGATCCGCGTCCGGCTGGTGACGCTGTTCAACGAAAACGCCAACTACGAGTCTTTCCTGGTGCTGGCGGTGATCCCGTCGCTGTTGCAGGCGTTTGTCGCACTGGCGGCCGTCACTGCGATCGGCCGTGAGCTCAAAGCAGGCACGGTGCCGCAATGGCTGGCGGCGGCCGGCGGACGCTGGGGGCCGGCGCTGGCGGGCAAGCTCGTCATTCCGGCGGTCGCCTTTGCGGTGCTGGCGTTGCTGTACCTGGTGTTCTTCACGGCGGTGCGCGGCTGGGCGATCGAGGGCAGTGCCGGCATGGTGGTGGCTGGGCTGGCGCTGTTGATCGCGGCTTACCTGGGCCTGGGCACCCTGATGATCGCGGCGACGCTGAATCTGCGGCTGGCATTGTCCGTGGCTGCATTCGTCACCGCGCCGGCGTTCGCGTTCTCTGGCCAAGGTTTTCCGCTGGTGGCAATGCCCGCGGCGGCACGGGCCTGGGCCGAGGCGTTGCCGCTGACGCACTATCTGCAGCTGCAGAGCCGGCATTGGCTGGCCGGCGCGCCGGCGGCTTATGGCGTCGATGAGGCGCTGGTGCTGGCGGGCTTTGCGGTGGTGTCGCTCGCGCTGGGCTTCGTGTTGCTCAGCCGCCGCGCAGCGTTGCCGGCCTCGTGGGGCAAGGCATGAACGCACTGCGCGAGCTTGGCCGGGCGTTCCTCGCCACCTGGCGCGCGATGCTGTCCGACAGCGCCGCACTGACGCTGCTGTTCGCTGGCGGCATCGTCTACTCGTTCTTCTATCCGCTGCCGTATGCCAAAGAGAGCGTGCAGCGGGTGCCGGTGGCAGTGGTCGACCAGGACCGCAGCGCGCTGTCGCGCCAGATCACCCGTTATGCGTCGGCTCACCCGTCGATCAACGTGATCGCGGTCACGCCCGACCTGCGCGACGCCCAGGACCTGATCTGGCGCAACGAGGCGGCGGGCATGTTGTTCATCCCGGCCGGGCTGCAGAGCAAGGTGGCAGCGGGTCGCGCGGCCGAGGTCGAGGTGGCCGGCAATGGCGTCTACATGATGCTGAACAAGGCGGCGCTGAACGGCTTTGCCCAGGCGGTGGGCACGGTGTCGGCCGGGATCGAGATCAAGCGCTTGTCGGCCACGACTGCGTCCGGCGCGCAGGCTCAGGCGCAGCGCTCGCCAATCGGCCTGAACGCGGTTGCGCTGTTCAACGTGCGCGAAGGCTACGGCGCCTATGTGGTGCCGGCGGCGGCGGTGCTGATCATCCAGCAGACGCTGTTGCTGGCGGTGACGCTGATGTTCGGCACCTGGGTCGAGCGCGGCCACTTCCCGGTCCGGCGCAGCGCGGCAGGCTACGCCGGCATGCTGTGCGCCATCGCCTGCGTGCCGGTGATCAACAGCCTGTACTACTTCGGCTTCGTCTTTTGGTGGCAGGACTATCCGCGCGGCGGCAACTTCGGCGGGCTGTTGGCATTCACGCTGCTGTTTGCCTTCGCGGTCACCGCCTACGCCATCATGGTCGGCAACCTGTTCCGCTCGCGCGAGCGCAGCGCGCAGCTGCTGCTGTGCACGGCAATGCCGGTGATGTTTCTCTCGGGCGTCACCTGGCCGGTCGAGGCGTTGCCCGGTCCGCTGCAGGCGCTGCGCTGGTTGATCCCGTCGACGCCCGGCATCCAGGGCTTCGTCGCGCTGAACCAGCTCGGCGCCGACCTGAGTGAGGTGGCGACCGAAGCGGCCGCTCTCGGTGGTCTGTTCGTCGGCAGCGTCATGCTCGGCTTCTGGCGCTGGCGGCGGACGGAGAGGGCGCTCAGGAAACGACAGGTCGCGCCCGAGTTTCTTGATCCCACACAAAGGCGGGCCGGGCGCGGCTCCGGCCTTGGGGGCACTTAGCGCCAGCGACGCGCCGCCAACCCGCCGAGCGCCAGGCCGGCGGCGAACAAGGTGTAGGTCAGCACCAGGCTGCGTTTGGACAGCCGATGCTCGAAGCCCGGTGTCAGGCGTTCCGGCACCAGCGCGAAGTCCGTCACCGCAGCCAGGGCGGCAACACCCGCAGCGCCGGCCACCATGCCCGTGGTCGTCGGGGGTGGCTCGCGCCGGCAGACTGCTTCTTCGTAGACCGTGGCCCAGAACACCGAGCTGCCGGCATGCACGGCCGCGCCGAGGGCCGTGTGGCGGATGTCCGCGGTGTCCAGCCGCAGCGCCCGCGAGCCGTAGAGCCAGTGGCTGATCGCGTTGAAAGGGGCCGCGGCGCTGCCGGTTTCGGCGCGACCACGCAAGGCCAGCGCGACCATCGACAGCACGCTGGCCACCAGCCCCGCGGGCACAATGCCCACCGCACGGCTGCGCAGGCTTTCGCTAATGTTCGTCATGTTTGCCCTCCTGAGCGGATCGTTGTCGGCGCGGAATGCCGATTGCCGGCTCAGGGCAAAGCGCGTACCGCGTATGTTCGAACGCGAAAATTCCAAGGGAAGGGCGAGGCGGTGCGGGTTCTGCTGACCGGCGCGACAGGCTTCATCGGGCGTCATCTGGCACAAGCGCTGGCGCAGGCCGGACACCATGTCATCGGGGTCGCGCGCCGGCCACCGGAGGCTGTGGAAGGCACTTCGCCCCACGAGTGGCATGCGGCAGATTTCGCGGCGATGACGTCGCCCGAGGCGTGGTTGCCGTGGTTGCGCGACGTCGACGTGGTGATCAATGCGGTGGGCGTGATCGCGCCAGCTAGCGATGGCCCTGGCCTCGAGGTGTTGCATGCAAGCGCCCCGCAATGGCTGTTCGATGCCTGTCTGCAGGCGGGCGTGCGGCGGGTCATCCACTTGTCGGCGCTGGGGGCCGACGAGCAGGCGCAGAGCCGCTACCACCTGAGCAAGCGCGCCGGCGACCGGGCCCTGCTGGCCTTGCGCGATCGCGGCCTCGACGGCGTGGTGCTGCAGCCATCGCTGGTGTTCGGTCTGGACGGCGACAGCACGCAATTCTTTCTGCAACTGGCGGCGCTGCCGTTGCTGGTGGTGCCTGCGGATGCCGGCGCTGTGCAGCCGGTGCATGTCGATGACCTGTGCGCAGTGGTGCTGCGCCTGGTGCAGGGCGCTGAAGCGGCCGAACCGGTGATTCCGGTCGTCGGCGCCGAGGCGTTGCCGTTGGAGCTTTACCTGCAGCGGTTGCGCGGTGCCATGGGATTGCGGGCTGCGCGGGTGTGGCGTGTGCCGGAATGGCTCAGTTCGCTGGCTGCACGCGTCGGCAAACGCCTGGGTTCGCCGCTGCTGAACGACGACACGATGCAAATGCTCGAACGCGGCAACACCGCCGATGTTGGCACCATGGCCCGCTGCCTTGGGCGATCGCCGCATGGCATTGCCGGGTTCATGGCGCCGCATGAGCGTGCGACCGCGTTGAAGGCAGCGCGGCTGCCGCCTGCACTGGCGCTGCTGCGCGGCAGCATCGCAGCGGTGTGGATCGGTACCGCGATCGTCTCGTCAGGCCTTTACCCGGTCACTGACAGTCTGGCACTCCTCGGGCGGGTCGGCGCCTCGGGTGACCTGGCGCTGGCCCTGCTGTACGGCGCCGCGCTTTTCGACCTGGTGCTGGGCTTGGCCACGTTGCTTCGTCCGCGGCGCGCGCTGTGGTGGCTGCAACTCGGCTTGATCGGCTTCTACACCGCCGTGATCACCTGGTGGCTGCCGGAATTCTGGTTGCACCCGTATGGGCCGGTCCTCAAGAACCTGCCGATGCTGGCGGCGCTCGGGCTGCTGCTGGCGCTGGAGCCTCGGCGATGAGCTACTTCGTGCTGAAGTGGATCCACGTGCTGTCGTCGACGGTGCTGTTCGGGACGGGCATCGGCTCGGCGTACTACATGCTGATGGCCAGCCTGAGCGGCGAGGTGAGGGCGGTTTCGGTGGTGGTGCGACACGTCGTGCTGGCCGACTGGATCTTCACGACCACCGCGATCATCGTTCAGCCGGCCACCGGCTTGCTGATGGCGAACCAACTGGGCCTGCCGTTGTCCACGCCCTGGCTGGCCTGGTCGATCGCCTTGTACTTCGTGGCCGGCGCCTGCTGGCTGCCTGTTGTCTGGCTGCAACTGCGGATGCGCGACATGGCGCGTGAAGCGGCGGTGGCCGACCAGCCGCTGCCTTCGAAGTACCGGCGCTACCTGCGGATCTGGGTGGCGCTTGGCATACCGGCCTTTCTGGCGCTGCTGGTGGTTTTCTACCTGATGGTCGCCAAGCCCTCGTGATCAGGCGCTGCCGGGCGCCCGGCAGGCCTGCCGGCGTAAGGGCGGGCGCGCAGGCACCGCCAGAACTCCTCGGCGAATGGCAGGCCAAGGACCAGGGCGCCGACCAGCACCACGGCCATCAAGTAGTCCGGCGGAAGCGGCGCCGATTTGAAGCGCCATGCCCAGTCTGCCGGGGGCGCGCCGGCAACGCCCAGCACGGCCAGCGCCTGCCCACGGTGCAGGAGCGCCAGGGCACCAAGGCCCACCCACGGCACGGCGAACTGAACGCTGTGCACCCATTGTTCGACAGGCGTGATCACTCGCCGGCGGCTGGCGTAGACCAGGTCGATCCAGAAGACGAATTCATGCGCCACGCACGCCGCCAAGGCCAGCAGCAGCACCAACGCGTTCACTTCCAGGCACATCACCGCCAGCGTGGCCGGCGCCAGGATGGCCAGCATCGCCAGGTGCAGCAGCGATTCGCCCACGCCGGCGCTCAGCTCGATACGCTGTCGTCGGTGGCAAAACCAGTCGCCCACGCCGGCGGCGGCCCAGATCGGTACCAAGCCATACATCAGCGCTGCACGCAGCGAATCTTCGAGGCTGCCCATGGTCATCGCTTCCGGGCTTTGGGCGCAGGCACAAGCGCCAGCGCATTTCAGCCTGGAAAGCGAAACCTCTAGGCAAAAGCCATTCCCTGGCAGCGCCCACCGCGCTGCCAAGAATTGTTGTTGGCTCGAAACGCGTCTGCTGGCCGCCCCACCACGCAGCCTGCGACGCGGTGACTCAGTTCGGTCGTTCTTCCGACGCCGCCGCGGCGTCGACCGCCCGGATGTTCTGAGCCAAATGGCCTTTGGGGCCTTGCACCAGCTCGAAAGCGACCTGGCTGCCCTGCTTCAAGGTGCGAAAGCCGTCCATCTGGATGGCTGAAAAATGAGCGAAAACGTCATCGCCTCCGCCCTGAGGTTCGATGAAGCCAAAGCCTTTGGCGTCATTGAACCATTTGACGGTACCCATCAAGTCCATAGCACTTCTCCCTGACGCCCTTTGTGGAAGGGGCTTGTGCAGCTATTTTTGTGGGCTCGGTTCGGCGATGTCAATGGTATGAGGTCATGTCCATCATGCCTTCAGCAGACAGGCAACGTCGACACCCCTAGATAAGGGGTGCGCGACGGCGGTTTTTCACTCAATGGCCTGTTGCCGTTTGCGGCGAACATGAGCGTGCCCCTGTGCTGCCAAGGTCAACTGGCTATACTGATTTCATGCCTTCAAAAGCGCCCAAGCCGCCTGCTTTGCCGCCCTCGGTCTCACGGCCGGACGAGGGCGACGGCTCGGTTGTCGCCGAGAAGAAAGCAGCACGGACCAAACCACCCCGGATGTACCAGGTCGTCATGCTCAACGACGACTTCACGCCGATGGAATTCGTCGTGATGGTGCTGCAGGAATATTTCAGGCTTGATCTTGAAGCCGCCACCCTCATCATGTTGAAGATTCACCATGAGGGTCGGGCTGTCTGCGGCGTCTTTTCAAAAGACGTCGCGGCCACCAAGGTCGAGCTGGTGCTCGCCGCTGCACGTCGCTCGGGACACCCGCTTCAATGCATTATGGAGGCCGCATGATTGCCCAGGAACTTGAAGTCAGCCTGCACATGGCGTTCGTCGAGGCGCGCCAGCAGCGGCA